>JAABUL010000035.1_pt1 | contig 223300 bp, 377 predicted proteins | sample 5559151 | NCBI WGS metagenome assembly JAABUL01 (sample SAMN10711876, study PRJNA513368) | rock metagenome | isolation source: Antarctica rocks | place: Antarctica: Victoria Land, Pudding Butte sud
ATCCAGAACACAGCACATCGCCAGACAGCTAACCGTTCCGGACCGCTCTTGCCTGGGCTATGTTGTGCCCCAGTGGTCTGCTTATCGCCTTCCAGCCTTCGCTATCGCCATGCAGCATAAATCGCTATCCCTATTCGTGTCCATGCATCGATGGGCCTGGGATGTAATGTCGAGAAAAGCAAAGCCGACCCTGGACATGCCTCGAGGTTAGCAAGCGCCGCGTCATTACATCACTGCAGCCACACGTCATGCCAGCATTGCGGGATGTCTCACCTGAGCCACATCAGCGGCCGCGCCAGGAACACCAGATAGTACGATTTCACGAGGTGGTGCGCCGTCATGAACTTGAGCAGCCGCCCGTCGCTGCCGCAGATCAGCGTCCGAAAGCCGCCGACCACGGTGGCCGGGTCGGCCAGCGTGCGCCGCATCAAGTGCACCAGCGCCGGAGGCGGCTGGCTGTCCGCGTGCATGAAGCACAGCAGGTCGCCTGCAGGGCTCAGAGACACCACGGACGAGTCAACGGGCAGGTCCCTAACGGGTCTCGGCAGGGCAGCAGCCGATGCCCAACACACTTCATGACCCGTTCAGTAGGGCAATGCGACTGTTGCGTAGACAATGACGTGCAGTACGGCAGCGGCAGCGAAATTCAGGGTGCAGCTCCCGCCTGTGGCCGCCGCGGCGCCGGCATTCATCTGAATGGCGCGCCCCCGCACGGTTTGTACGACTTTCGCACCGCCAGCTGTCGAAGTATCGACGGTGCTGCACCGGCAGCAATTTACGACCGGTCAGTTCCTTCCCTCAGTGACAACAATCGAGGATGTGCACAGCATCAGAAGCTCTGCTGGCTGGGCTGGCTTGCTGTGTGGTCAGCAGACCTGTCTGAGCTGTCACCATCCACCACGATGATCTCATGCGGCGGTGGGCTCAGACAGTGAAGCCACTGCACCCAGACGCAAAAGAGGTTGGACTATTGTCACGCGGCATTCTTTGTCTAATCGGCATGTCTGAGGGGACCTTAGGCAACCTTCGCACCTCCAAATTGTGCTGCAGCGCCTTGGCCTCATTTAGCGCCTGTGGCATCACACAGCATTGTTGGTTTGTCGGCCAGCGGAAGGAACGACACTCCGTTGCCAAGCAGGCGGCTCAGCATCCCATCATGGCATGCAGTGTGGCATGCAGCCAACGGCGATACCGGAATTATGATAGACACTTTCTCCTGAGACCGCCGCGCAGCCAGCTCCCATTGCCGGTTCCGTATCCGAGTCGCGTTGAGCCAGACTGCAAGAACCTGCAGTACGTCTTTGTCGGGTCAGTCCCTCGCCAAGAACCAGACACTGTGCACTGCGAGACGCGCAGGCGAATCATGCCCAAGACTTCACAGCAGAGAGGCGCACCACGGTCGCCGCAAGCAGCGAGAGGTATTGAAGCATTCGAATCGCAGGCTCAGGCAGCGCTGCGCCTCTGCCGGCATTCAAATGCGACGAACCCAAATGCAATTGTCGAAAAATAAACATGAAGTCAAGGCTGGCGGGCACGCTAGCTGCGGTTTACAGTCAGTGTCAGTGTGTAACAAGCCTTGCGCAAAGCATGGCAGTCATTTGCAGAAACTGGGCAAGAATGCATGCTTTGGTCACGTGACCGTCTGAGAGATGTTCCGGCACCGAGTGATCGCAACAAACGCTTTCACAAGCGCTTTCCCTGCAGGTTCTTGATGCTCGAAGGACCCTACAGTTGTGCGTCTCGCCACGCCCGTATCGGCGCACCTTGGACCTGACAATCCGGCGGCTTGCACTGCCTGACCTGACATCGAGGTGCACTAGATTCGTGCGCATCAGCTCAGCCTCCCTTTCGTTGCATTAGCTGAAGCACCCTGTCAGCTACTCCAGCGGAGCCACACTGCATCGCGTCGCTCGTATAAATTAGACTCACCATGGCGCTCGCCTTGTCCACCCTGCCGAACGGCCTGAGGGTGCGACATGTCAGCAGACAGGACTTGGTGTTCCTCTACGAGGAGGTCATGCAGCAGAACTCTTACCTTCAGCACGGAGTAGAGCTGCGTCAGGGCGATGTGGTGTTGGACATCGGTATGTTTCTTGACTGGCAGCTGCAGTTTCTTGACTGGCAGCTGCAATCCTCCTGGCATGTTGCGTTACTGTTGGCATGTTCGCAGCTACGCGGTCGACATCGAATCCAATCGCCTGTCTGATCATACCTTGTTGATGCGCAGGCTCGAACATTGGGCTGTTTGCGCTGGCTGCAGCTCAGGCTGTTGGAGCACGGGGGCTGGTCGTGTCGGCGGAGCCGCTGCCGCGACTCCATCAGGCCCAGCTCCACAACATCGAGTCCCACCAGCTTTGGTGTCGACAGGCAGGCAGGCAATTTGCTTTCAATGAATCCTGGTATCGTTATCGACATCGGCATCGGCATCGGCAATGGCTGCGCATGTGGACAATCCGCTGTATGTCGGCATTTCGCAGGCATCGAGCCAGCTGAGGTGCGGCCACTGCAGACAGGCGTCGGTGATGGCTCTGTCAAGCAGGCCGTCTTTACCCTGTACACCGAGGCGTCAGGTGCACATTTGTCTTGCAAACGTTGCTTGCCCAGCCTCCATCCGCATGTGAAATGCGTGAGCCTTCTTGCATCCACCCAACCTCATATGCCAGGTCTGCAAACAATCCAGACGAACGTTTGCAGGGTGGAGCAGCATGAGGCCGGACGACGCAGAGGTGGAGGCGAACATGGGCGTCTTCCTTCGCAAGTCGCTGGCCAGCGGCGCCGGCATCGCGTCCGGCTGGGCGGCGTACGCAGGCAGGCTGCTGCAGGTGGGGTCACTGATCGGCATCTGGCCCAAGGGCGCATGTTGTGCAAGGAGCAGCCGCCCTGCATCAACAGTATGCTGCATGCAAGCTGTGTCAGTACATGTTATGGACAGCAGGACAGCTGTTCCCCGTTGACATGCATTCCTGCCGCAGTGGGTGGCGCCGGCAACGCTATTCGACTGGGCCTGGCGGTGGTACGTGCGGCGCATGCTGGGCGTCGCGCAGCACGTCATGTGCCCGCTGTGCACCGTCTCCGACATCATCACGTCGCAGGACCTCAGGTAACGAGGAGTTAAAGAGATGCATGCAGGAGTGGCATGAAGCACTTGCATGGCCGTGCCGCCCATATGTGAAATTTAGGAAGCCTGCCGAGGAATACTATGCATGTGTGAAGATGACTCCGCAACACAGCTGATTTGCCTCAGCTTCGACTGGAACTTTCGATCTTGCCGCAGGAGGGTCGATCTGCTGAAGGTGGATGTCGAGCGCGCTGAGTTGAACGTTTTGAAGGGAATCTTACCAGAAGATTGGCCACGCATACGACAGGTGAGCATGCATGCATGTGATGGTACGTCCTGTGGCATGCACAGCACTGCCAACTGCGCCAACGATGGAAACTTCGACATGGCGTCTGGTGACATATAGCCCGTGAGCGACAGCAGCATGACTGCCATGTGCTACCTTGTGGCAGGTGTCCATGGAGGCACATGACAGCGGGGGGCAGCTGCAGGAGGTGCTGCGTATACTGCGGCAGGAAGCGAAATTCGACACGTGCGTCGTGGAGCAGAGCAGCTTGCTCGAGGGCAGCAGCTTGTATAATGTATTCTGCACCCGCACCCGAACGCCGCAGTGACGCCGCCTTGAGCACTTTTCCTGGCAGATCGTTCGCACCGCCAACTTCAGCTGTACATCAGCCTCGCCGTGCAAGTCCGCTGACCCGTACAGAGCAGTATGGCTGAGGTGTCCTAAATGTTGAGTGCTGCCATCAGCCAGATGCGCAATATTTCCTTCACCCCCCCCCCCCCCCCCCCCCCCCCCGCCGCCGCCGGCGGGGGGGTTACCGCCTCAGGCATGTGGCCAAAACCCAAAACCCTGAGATGCCTCATCTCGCTTCCCCGCTTGTGGCTGCCTCCTGCCCCCTGCGACTCCCGAAGCAGGTGCAGCCTGTCGAACCGGCAGAACTACGTTTGCAAGATGCTCCTTTCTTGATCCAAACATTGCAGCTAGACTTCAGGGCACGGTGGCCGCCGCGCACGAGCCACAGCCGCTGCGGCAGACGCCTGCTCACACGCACAATCTGAGAGCAGCGCCTCCTCATCAGCCCAGCACGGACACCCGGTGAGCTTGCTCACAGAACGCATATGTTTGAAATTTCACAGCTGCAAGCGAACACGCATCTGCTGGATCGACAGCGTGTCGCGTCCTCAGTTGGCAGAGTTCGTCTTGGTCTGGCCGATCGAGAGCACAGCAACTGGAACTTTGGCACGCGTGCATGCAGCACGAACAAGGAAGGCTCCAGCACGCCTTGAAGCTTCCAAAAGCTGCTTTACAAGCATCTCAGGCATTGCAGAGCCGTGAGCCTGACCTGCATCAAGGACGCTGGCCAGTCCAGCTTTCCATCCCGGAATAGACTTACATAGCTCTGCAAGCTGATGCGCCCTGCGCTAGGTCACCAGCAACACAGTCCTTGCACGGGGCTCGGATGCCAGCTGCTGGCTTTGGCCTTCCAGTCAAATACGTTGCGATGTGTTTGCATCGCATCTCAGTCCGGCCAGCTTTCTCAGATGCATGCCGCCTTATTCGCGGCCCGAACTATCGTGAGTGATGTAGGAAATGAATAGACAAGGCTACAGCATGGCAGAGCCTTCCGAACTGCGTGCACGCATACAAGCTAGCCAGCGTCCAAGGCGCAAGCTTGACGGACCCGCAGCAGTGTGCAAGACAACTAACGAGGCTTCGCTTGCACTGCTGCAGGTCAACATGGCACTGCAACTCGTGCTCTGCATCGCACTGCTGTTGAGCATGGCCGCCGCCGGTGCTGCACGGCCGCCGGTGACGCCGCAGACGCCGGTGCCGCCTCCAGCCGCCTTCGGCAGCGCCAACGCCTCCGTGTCCCAGACCACGCAGCTGCGGGACAGCCTCAGCGTCGCCACTGTCGAGGCCGGCACCAGCAGGGCGCCCAGGCCCGTGCAGCAGGCATACCTGGCAAGCGCCAGCGACGGCCGCCCTGCTGCTGGCGGCAACCAGACGGTGCGTCCCATCTGGCCATGTGTCCTCAATGTCCCTGCATGCAGATGTGCATGTCCTCATTGCCGATCAAGCACGTCTGGAAGGCTCACAGCAGCTCGCATCGCTGACTGTGCATGGCCTGACTTCGGCTGCCAGCATCATGGTTTGGCAGTGCTTGCAGCAGCTCACGATGCGTAGCTTTCCTGTAGTTCGGAGGCAGCGTCTGATTGTCGTCTTCCTAGAACAGGGGCAGCAGTTAACTTCCCAAACTCACATGTCATGTGTGCAGGCGGGCTTTGGCGGCTTTCCCTGGACGCCCTCCAACACCAGCGACCCCAACCGTGGCAACCCGTCCCAGCTTGCCGCCTCCTCCGAGGCCATCATCGAGTCCGATGGCACCGTGCCCCAATGCGAGGTCACCGTGCAGCTAAGCCCGCTGACCAATGGCTCTGACGGCAGCGTCGCCACCGTCCTCAACCTCATCTACACCAACTGGTGCGGATTTGCTTTTGGTCTGGGGCTGCATGCAATGCTGCTGTATGAACCATGCATGACAGAGTCGCTGCGTTTCTTTCAACACGCCTGCATGCATCCTGAACTCTCGCGTGCCGTCTGCAATAGAACGCATGCTTGAGTTGTTCTGCAGGCATCTTGCAGAATGATGTCCCTGACAGGGACTCTGTGGCGATTCCCACGCCCTGGACAACGACGGTCATTAACAACGCCTACCGCCGCCTGCTGGACTCCGCCAACATCGAGATCAACGTCGCCGTGCAGCGCGTCCTCCAGGGCACTGTCACCTCCGCCAATGCCAGCCTGCCCGCCAACGGCAGCCGCTCCGTGCCCATCACCTTCATCCTCGAGGCCGCAGCAGGCAAGCTTTTCGGCATCTGCGAACATGCAGCTGCTGTGCGAGCATGCAAACGCTTCCTCGGCTGAAGACCAGCACTGACATCAATCGTCGATCGTCGATCGATCGTCGATCGTATTGTGTCAAACGACAGTAGGCTGCTGCCTTCCTGCTGCATACTCCTGGCTCCCAGACTGAGCACTTGTGCCGCCTCTCATCCTGCTATGTCCATCTGCAGGCCCGGACCTGGTGCCAACGGCGGTGTTCCAGAACGGCCGGAAGTGCATGCTCGTCAATGTGGGCGGCGCCGCCTTCGTCAACGCAAAATCGCCGGCTGCGGGCGGCGGCGGTACCGAGCGTGCCGAGACCCCCGTCCGGCTGTCGGGCCCCAACATTATTGGCGTTGACGGCAACGTGCTGGCCATGAAGGGCCTCAACTGGTTCGGCTTCGATGTGAGTCGTCTTTTCTCCTCCTCCTCCTCCTCCTCCTCCTCCTCCTCCTCCTCCTCCTCTGCCGCATCCTGACTCTGATGCACCACTGCGTTAATGCCGCATGCAGGTCCCTTTCGTCAATGACGCATGCACATTGACACGGCCTGTATGTGTTCGATGATGGAACAGGTGCTGTCAAATTGCTGACCTGCATCTTCTCCTGTTGCAGGACGGCGTCACGGCGCTCGAGGGCCTGTGGTTCGAGGGCGACGCTCTGTCACGCGACCTGGCCACCATCACGCAGCGCATCCGCCTTCTGGGCTTCAACGCCATCCGTCTGCCCTTCTCCATGCAGGACCTCTTCAACCTGTCGCCCAAGTAAGCACCTTGTTCATGCATTCATCTCACCTTTGATGCAGCAGCTGTCCTGGTGGTCATTGCTCCATGCAGCACAGGACATGCAGCATGCAATTCATGCGCGCCTCCATGCCCATGTCTGTGCTGTGCTCACCTGGCTTTACTCTGTCGACTGCATTCGGATCAACGGGACAGCGCTTTGTCATCCTGATCATTTACGGCAATATGCAGGTCGATCGATGCGGCCTGCAACTTCCCGTCCAACACTGAAGTTTTGCAGAGCGTGACCAAGCCCTCGTCAGGCCGCCGACTGCTCCAGGCCTCGGGTGCGCGGTTTGCATGCAGCTCCGCCCATGTAGCTCCGCTTCTAATGGCCGGCCTTTCCAGCTGTGCTTGACACCGCATGTGTTGTGCATGCAACACTTTGGCAGAGCTTGTATATGCGTAGTGTGGCAGCAGGTTTGACATTACTTCCTGTCTCCGCTGCTCACAGCAAACGAACCACATAAGGATCACCTCCGATGCTTTTTGCAGGCGCCTGCACCGACACCTCGCCGTCGTCGTGGTACACGTGCGCCCAGCAGGCAGGCTGGGGCCAGTGCAGCCAGAGCTTCATGCAGGTGGGGGCTCGTAGACCTGAAATCGTCCGTGTGCCGGCAGTGGCACCCAGCATAGGCCTGATCAATCTCAAGTTTGACATCCATATTTGCCCACGTCAACAAAACCCTTCTTTGTCCTGCAGGGCTTCTGCATGCGATCCTGCGGCCGCTGCACCACACCAGCTCCCACACGTGCACCCGCAAAAGCACCCTCGCCCGCTGCAGGTGAGGCGCTTCCACGTGGTGCATGCCTGCAGCGACAGCAGCTGACGGTGTTGCACTTCATGAAGTGCAACACCGTCAGCTGCTGTCGCTGATCAGGTAGGAGGTGATCCTCATCCCGATGGACCCTAAACCCTTTTCCAACATCATCGTGTGGCTGCAGGCTCCTGCAACGACAACTCGCCGTCGCCGTCGTACACCTGCGCTCAGCAGGCTGGCTGGGGCCAGTGCAGCCAGGGCTTCATGCAGGTGGGCGCTTGTTGAATTGAATGTTTGTGATCGTATCTGAGGCCCGCGCATGGCGGTGGCATGTAAGCTTTGGCCAACTCCACAAGTCTTGCATCGTTATCGGGTCTAGGAAATCGGAATCTCCTCATCAACACCCCATCTGTACCTGTGCAGGGCTTCTGTGATCGCTCTTGCGGCCGCTGCACCACGCCGGCTGCCACTCGTGCACCCACCAAGGCGCCCACCAAGGCGCCGTCGCCCGCTCCGGGTGAGGCGCTCCCGCGCTACTGCATGTGTGTGCTTTGTGTCGCAGCAGCATTATTTGAATCTACTCAGACGATGCTTATGATTGTTATCGTCACCCTACTGGATTTGCAGCCGGCTCCTGCACCGATACCCCGCCGTCACCATCGTACACATGCACCCAGCAGAAGGCCTGGGGCCAATGCAACCAGGCGTTCATGCAGGTGGGGTCTGTGCCTTTGATCCCAATCGAGGCTTGCGGAGCGGACGGTGGCACCTTTGGCGCATTTCAAGCCTTACATCGTTCTCTGATCTAGAAATCCAAATTTGCCTCGTCAACGACCCTTATCTGTTCTCGAAGGGCTTCTGCAGTGCCTCCTGCGGCCGCTGCACCACGCCAGCTCCCACCAGTGCACCCACGAAGGCACCCATCAAAGCGCCGTCGCCCTCTGCGGGTGAGACTCTTCCGTCTAGTACTCATGTCTACTTCGTGTACAGCAGCAGCTGACTTTGTTACAATGTCAGCTGCATGCGGCCGCTTCCAACAGCTCTTCAGGTACACAACTGAACGCCCATCGGTCAGCCTGTCGCTTAGGACCTGCATCTCCTGGCCTTTGGGACACACTGCTTGGTCTGGTCCTGTTCCTGAACAATTCTGGACTATATCAGGTTGCTGCCATTGAAGCACCTGCTCATCAATGATCTCGTGGCTGACATTTGGCAATGAATTCCTCGTGCCGCAGGAACCTGTCTAGAGCGCCCGCTGCCTGGGCCGTACACCTGCGCACAGCAGAAGGCCTGGGGGAAGTGCGACGAAACCTACATGGCCGGCTACTGTGATTTGACCTGCGGTCGATGCTCGCAGGCCCCGACGGGTGAGCAGGACAAACAACCTGCTTAAGAAATGACGATGTCAATACTTAGGCTGGGATCTGGATCGTAGTCTTCAGTCTAGTTGAATTCCTGCATGGGTTCTGCAGCGATGTTGATCGTCAGCACTTACTTATCACCGTGCACAGGCGCAGGTTGCATGGACAAGCCCACGCCCGGCTACACCTGCGCTCAGCAGAAGACGTTTGGCCAGTGCAGTGCGGGCTTCATGACCCAGGGCAACTACTGCGCCCAGACCTGTGGCCGCTGTTCAGGAGCTCCAGCGCCCACGCCTGCGCCCACTGCACCCGTGGATAACACAGGTGATTCCAACGCTGCCTTCGCATACTGTGCAAGTGACCTGATTTGACCCTGTTGATGATGCATTCTCAACGGCAGCAGCTTGTAATGCACAGCCTGCCAACCCTGCATACATCCCCCGTTTCATGGTAGTGTGGAGGGACTTGATATGTTATTCAACGTTATGACCTCTGCTTCACTTGTCCTTGCTGCTGGTCACTGGAAAGCCTGGTATTTCCTTCTGCGCTGCAGCCGCCATCAGCGTGGGCCTGCCCTTCCCGCCGACGGGCGGCAGCGCAGGCATCTGCAACTCCTACATGCCATCCGACACCACCTTCAACCGCCTCATGTACATCGTCCAGTTCTTCGCGCGCAACGGCTTCTACCTGCTGCTGGTACGCTCGTTGCCTCCCATACTCCACCAAGGAATCAGACGCCGTGCACATGGTGTATTTGTGGCTGCATCCCAAGGCATGCATTATGATCTGGCGCTGACCTCATGCGCACTGCAAGCACAGGACAACCAGTTCAACTTCGACACGACTGCCATCACCGACCAGAACGCCTGGGTCCAGGTGCATATACGAGCAGCTCGCGTGGCCAGCTTGATGTCCGCATTTCCGGTCGAATCCTTACACGCCACACACCAGAACGCGCTGACTTGCCTGCTCTCGAGACCGGCTTTGACTGTGATTGTAAACCCTCCACTGCTGTTGACAACGAATTCCTTGCCCCATGCTGCTGCAGGGCTGGAAGCGCATCGCGAATGCCGTCAACGCCGATGCAACCATCAGCAACCGCGTGTTCTACGACGTGCTCAACGAGCCTGACGCATTTGGCGTCCGCTTCGAGCCGCAAAATGGGCGCCCTGGCATGAAGGACCTGTACTTCGCGGCCTTCGACGCCATCTACTCCATCAACCCCGGTGCGTGCTTTCTGTGTTAGCTGTGCTTCTTCCTAATGTTATTGGCATGTCGATCTGTGCTCATGGAGTACGCTGATGCGCAGCCTGAAAGACGTGCATGCATCTCTGGCGGTAGTGTGCCGTCAAATGTTTGCTGCCTTCCTATTTTCAGCAGACTTCGATCAACGCTCATAAGTGAAGCACCTCCAAATACTGCTGACATGTGGAGGTGTCCTGCTGCTGCAGCGTCGGTGTTCGTCATCGAGGGCCTGGGCCAGCAGAGCTACGGCAGCCTCAACTGGGGCGATGGCCTCATCATTGACCCCTCCATCATCTCGCAATTCGGACTCTCGGACCCGAATCCATTCTTCAAGGAGCTGCTGACCAAGCCATACCGCCGCCAGGTCGTCGTGGGCGTGCACATCTACCCGCCCGCCATCTCGAAGGTGGGCTGCTGCCTGTGTGCATGCGGCGGCTCCTGCCTGCTTGACCCCAGTGCAGCTTGTGTTTCTCATATGCATGTCGTAATCCGCGCCGCTGCAGCGTGCACAGCTGCTAATTCGTCCTTCCTCTGCTAGTCTCTTCCTGCTCTGATGATGCCAGAATACCTGGCCACTGTTGACAACGCTGTCGCTTGCCGCGCAGTCGAACACCAAGTACACAGCCGAAGGCGGCCTGTATCAGCGCCTCACCCTGAGCTTCGGCTACCTGAACAAGCGCGGCTACTGCAACGGCGGTGCGTGTGCACCTCGATGCACACACTGACTATCGCTGCAATGTTCGTATATTCTTCTTGTTCTGCTGCTGATGGGTGTGTGTGCTATTGCCGTTACCTTGCCCTCATCGTGTCTTGCTCGCTGTTGCATCTCTTAGTCCTGTTCCCTTGACCGTTTGTGAACGTATCTGCAGGCGACTGCCAGGTGTTCCCCATTATGCTGGGCGAGTTCGGCTCCGCCATGCATGACGACCGTGACCTGCAGGTGAGATTTCTGCTGCATTCTCGGAAGTAGACGTCGCATGAAAAACTGGAATTTGCACGCTGTTGCCGGGGCTGCTGCAGTCTGCCGGTGAAATCGTGTCCTTCACAAAGACTTGTTGATTCCGTCTCATGGTGTTGCTGAGCATTTCGTATTCTCCTGCTGCAGTGGCTGAACGACCTCGTGGCGTATATGAAGAACACCGGCGCCGGCGCTGACGGCCAGCACTCCGCCATCGACAGCTGGTTCTGGTGCGTGCGTGAGAACTGCAGCTTTGGCAAATTGCATTCACCGGCTGCCGTTGCGCCTTATGTTCTCGCACTAACCAGAGAGTCGTTCATGCTTCTGTCGCCATGACGCAGGTGGGCCTGGCCGACCAACTCCGGCGACACCAAGGGCATCGTCGACAGCAACTGGGTCGACATCCTCTGGCAGAAGGTGTGCGCATCACCACCTCGCTCTTCCTGTTTATTTTGCATGCCCGCCATTCTGCCGCGTCGCACAATACTAAGGGTGAATGCTGTCTGCTCCCATTTTTATGCAAGCACGTACGTGTAGGTTCTCGTATATGACTTTGGTGCTGCAGGTGGACTACCTGGAGCAGCTGGGACTCGTCCCCTGGTACCGCCGCGGCTGACGTTCAGCGGAGTTACTACGCACAAGAGGGTAGCAGCAGTGTTTAGACAGCCGGCAAACTCCATCAGAACTCTGAACTGACGAATGGCAGCGCGGCCAACAATTCATGCAGTGGTGATTCATCTGTGGTGCATACGATGTCGCCAGAAATAAACAATTAGGTGACCGTCGGGGGTGTCTTCAGTGTGCACAGCATATGTGATTTCGTTTTTGCTGGTCTCTGCATAATACAGCAATGCAGTGTTCATGTACTTGTCTGATCAATTTTGATTGCAGTGGAGAAGGGGTTCAGGAGACATTCGTGTGACAGGAAGTGAGGCAAACACCATCCGTCTTTCATCTCGAAACTTCAGTCTAACCAACACCTGTGACTGATGCACAACAACTCCTTTGCACATCAGCTTCCACATCGCTCCACCTCCTCTCGACATCTGGAGCACGCACTGTTAATCAAATCAATCCGCCGCCGGTGCGGACTCCATTTTTTTCACTCTCCTGACACCGTTCACTAATGTATGCGAGTCGTGAACCTATCAACAGAGCACAGAAGTTGCATGTCTTGACTGACGCGAGCAGCGGCCTCTTGCCGCTGAACTTTCCGCGGCATCTGCCCCTCGCACTCCCTGCATCTGCCCCTTCCGTGAACAGAACACGCCTGTTGCTCGCTCGCCAGAAACCCTGCACCACTCTACAAGCACAATTAAGAACCTGCATTGAGCAGGCAGTGCTGCGCGTCGTGACATGCTGGGAACGCTGCACATTGTTGAGGCCGTCTCCCCAGATCACTTGTCGAGTACTCGCGTATCGAGCTTCTGAGTGACTACAGTTGGGTTCATCGGATTGATTTATGTAGTGTAAGCGCCATCAATCGGAAAGGGGCCTTCCAACTTGACCCGGTATGGGTACATACATGCGGACTAGGGCATTGCCGGCGGTCGCACTGCTCTGCGTCATTGCAGCATGCGGATGCTGCGCAGCATGCGCAGCTTCGGACCCCTTTTATCCCGGCCAGCCTGCAACAGGTAGCATTGATACAGGACTGCATGCCTCCTTTTCACCCTTCTGTGTTCGCCTTCCACTTGCTGCATCTTTTCCCACCGCCACGCAGGCTTCAGCGTGCCCACCCTCGCCGGCGAGTTCGCGTTCAGACCCGAGGACAATGAATCCCCGATCCTTATCATGGCGTACGACTCGAACAATGCCGCATCACGGTGAGTGTGTGGGTGCACGCTATGCGCACAACTGCATTACATGCATGCGTGGCCTGCCCAGCCATGCATGTACACCGAAGTGAGATAGCTGTGCTGGGTTGACCATGCCTTCGACGCCTTCTCAGGTACATGTGGCACAGCGCCGCGTCGTTGCACGACTTCCTGTCGCCGGCGACGCCCAATGACACCCGCTTCCTGTTCATGAGCCATGCGGGTGCGCCACACGGGTATACTTGAGGCTGACCATCGATGACGCAGCAGTGCTGCTTCCGAGCTGGGCCTGGCGACGACCATCAGACTCTCAGCAGTAAAGCGAGTGCGAAGGAAAGACTGGCAACACGCAACTCGCAGGAAAGATGCTTTAATGATGCGCAGCGTCCGCGGAGGAGGATGTGACGGGCCTGGCGACCCGCATGGGCGCGGCGCTGCAGGCGTTTCCGCCAGAGCTGCAGGGCGTGCGCCGGCGGCAGCTGCACTTCGAGACGCAGCCGGTGCCCGCGATGCGCAACTGGCTGCCGGCACTGCTGGCGCAGTGGCGCTCGCCGCGCAAGACGCTGCGTGTCGAGACCACAGCCGGTGAGATACAAGGAGGCATTTCCCTTCCTGACTTGACGATCTTGGACCGGCCTCAACAGCCTTTGAAGGGCACAGCCTTCCAAGCCCATGCAACAGAGGCAAGTATGCAAGGGCGGCACCGCTGCTATGGAGGTGGTCTTCGTGTCACGACTGGACTCCTATGACCTCTAGTCTGTCCCCTTGCTTGTGCAGGCAATTGGCAGCTGGTGACCGGCCGACTGGACGGCCGCTTTGCCTACATACCCTCGCCGGAGGGACTGGCGGGCCTGCGGGTGTACCCCGTCTCGGATGCCTGCAGCCTGCCGGACCCTCCAAAAGCCGCAGGCGGCGCCAGTGCCACAGCAGCGAGTGGCGGCTCTGACGGCGCTGCCACCTTGGCTGCCGCGCTGGCTGCGGAGCGGCGCATGGCGGCGCTTGGGGCTGTGGCCGGCTCAGGGGCTGGTGACACAGGTGCACGTGCCACAGTCCCCAGGCATGTGCCCTGTGCAAAGTGCAGGAGGAAAGCGGCTGAAAACCGGGCATGAGTTTCCGGGAAGCAGAGGTAGATGCATCACGACATGCACTGCAATGTGCGCTGCAGAGAGTCTCATGTCGATCGCGTCGGCGCTGGTGCTGGTGGTTTGAACCTGAGACTCAAATCGACCTCAGAGCTGCGAACACACCAACGCATGCTCCGCAGGGGCGCCTGCGGGCAAGCACAAGGGCATCAAGGGCGCGGCGGCGCTAGTGCTGCCGTCGCCCGACGAGCCGCTGGGCTGCAGCTATCCGGCGCTGCTGCGCAAGCTGGCGGCTGCCGGCGCCGCCGCCGCGATCGTCGGCGCGCCCGTCGGCGAGGACGTCACCGAGATGCACTGCAAGTACGCATACATCCCTGTCGTTCGCCTCATCCGCCTCCGTTCTGTAGATGAGCTGTGACTGTATGCTGGCGCCGCCGCCGCAATCGGTGGCGCGCCCGCCGGTGAGGACGTTACCGAGATGCACTGCGAGTGAGTGTCTCTCCTGGCCCTTCTGCCCTGTGACGCGGACAAAGAGTTCAACCTGGAATGTGCCGGAGAGCACCTGATATGTAACTTGCAGCACCTGTGCCGGCCGCGCGTCATCACTCGAGACCGCGCATGCATGGTGCCCATGATGCTGGCGAAGGCTGTGTCCTGACACAGCCTTCAGGGGCTCATGCGGCCAGCTGCCAACAATCGATATGCTTGACATGCTCGCAGGAAGAAGGAGTGTGACTGGGAGATCACGCTGCCGGCGGCCATGGTGCCCTTTGAGGACGCTGCCAAGATTGATAAAGCCGCCTCCTGGTTTGAAAACGCCACCAGCAGCGGCAGCGACCGCGGGGGCGGCGGTGACGGCGACGAGGGCAGCGGTGAAGACGAGGCGGACGGCAGCCAGCTGGTGGTCGCCAGCTTCACCAGCGAGCAGGTGGTCATGTGACATCTCCTCATGATACTGTGTGAGATGTTACTATCCTGTGCTAGACGGCAAACACATGCTGGGAGGGTTTCGAGCTGGTCAGGCGGCTAAGCAGCCTAAACTGCTGCCGCACCGCAGTGCCAGTTCCCAGCGCTGCAGCCAACCAATGTCTGCTGCCTGCGCATGTGGTCGCAAATGCACATTCATCATCCTGATATCGTACTGAAACACTATATGCAATTGTGCACACAGGTGGGGCAATTTTGCGGGCATCGATGAGCGGGGCAAGCTTGCGCAGATGGGCTGAGAGGTGTTTCCAGACGCTCGTCATCATGATGTCGCACTGACACCCTATGTGAATCTCCTTGACAGGTGGTGGGCAACTTTGCCGGCATTGATGAGCGGGGCAGGCTTGTCCAGGTGGGCTGGGAGGTGTTCCCGACGCTCAAGCACCTGGCCTGGGAGGCGCAGTGGCTCGCCTTCGCCGCCGAGCTGCGCGCCAATCTCAGCCGCCCAGCCTTGGTCGTTCCCGTCTTCGAGTCGCAGGTAGTTTTTCGCTGCGACTCCGGATTCTTGATCAGCATTCACCATGACAGAGGCATAGTGGCTGGCCGACGCCGCTGAGCTGCGCGCGAACCTCAGTCGCCCAGCCTTGGTCGTCTCTGTCTTCCAGCCGCAGGCGCTGCCATTTGAAAAGATCAAGACTTTGCCATCCACAAAGTGAGAGGTGCACTGCCCTGCTCGTCTGTAGGCTGTAGGTGCTGCCCGGCAAGCGGCCATGCTCTTGACCATCTCTGCCTCATCGTCGCCGTAAGAATCAAATAAGGAGACTGCCAATGCCAGCAGCGTGTGAAGGTTTTTCCTTCGTGGTGGCAGCTTCTGTCCATTGCGGAGTCGCACAACGTCTGGACCGCTGGGCGCGCTTCACCGTCAAAGTGCACGAAACTTTATATACTCATTGCGCTGCCATTTCATGGAAGGTACTGCCGGAGCCCGGCGACCTGCGGGCGGAGGTGGAGCTGCCGTCAGCGGAAGCGCTGGCAGAGATGAACACCCTGGAGCTGGATTTCACGCTCAGCTGCCGCGGCCACCTGGACGCAGGTGCAAGATTGAGCTCAATGTTGTCGCCCCTCTCAAGCCAAGTCACCCTTCCGTTCTGTGCGTTAAGCTTTCTGTGCTCCAGGGCGTGCATGCACTGGACGATGCCTGCAGCGAACAGCGAACAGTTTTCCCGTCGCACTTCATATGCTGCGGCGCGTCATTGACCCCATCACAAGCCTAAAATTCGAATTCCAGACCTCAGTCTCTGCTCTTTGCTGTGCTGCAGACTGCCCGCAGTGGGACCACGTGCTGCAGCTGTTCGTCTGCTGCGACGACCCGGGCAGCAAGTGGCCGCTCTGCAAGCCGTGCCGCCCCACGGTCTGGCAGCCGGCGCCTGGCGGCGGCGGTGGCGGAGACGGCGGCGGGGTGGGAAATATCATCGATGCAGCGTCAGCCGACGGCGAGCTGTGCGGCTCGGAGCTGGGACGCTGGATGACGCCCTTCAGGTGCAGCAGGGATCATCATGGCCGCAGCAGCTGGATGCACTGTCGCCTGACAAAAGCAGACAGAACCACGCGCAGCAGAGGAACATGAACCTGTGGGGCTGTAATCTTTGCCGTCAGTGCTCATGCATGCTCAGCACCGCGTTTAAGGCATCACCCAGTGCCCATGCAGGCTGAGCATCATATGTTCTGTGACGCGCAGGCGGCGCGTGGGGCGGTGGCTGACAGACGTGTCTGAGCTGCAGCCGCTGCTGCTGCCCGGCCACACCTGCCGCTTCACGTTGCAGGTGCGCCACTGCATTTGTGCGCTTTGGTGTGGGATTGCTGTAGCTCTGCAGCGAGGCGCGGACTACTGCTGGACCTCGACTGTCAAGTTACATGCCATCTAAAGCCGCAATGCTCCCGCTATCGCATGAGGGGTTTCCTTCGCCTGCACGGACAGGCAACAGATGCGAGCGCCTGCACATGGGCTCGGAAGGTTGAGAGACGTGGAAGCAATTGCTTGAAATGCTCTTGCTGCAGGCTGCAGCAAACGCCTGCAGCAAATCGTCATATCCACTCCGCTGCATGCAGGCGCCTGCTTGGGCATCGGGCTGGAAGCCGGCCCTGAACCTGCGCTTCTCCCGGCGACTGGAGGAACCCGATGCCGCCGCTGACCAGTCACCAGTGCCGCACCGTCACCAGCGCATCGTCCTACCCGGGCCGGCGCAAGGTATCGTGAGGCAGCAGCAGCAGCAGCAGCGAGTGCTGCAGCAACCAGGCGAGGCAGGCCGCTGGCAGCTTTCCGCAGCGGCGGATGCACGAATGCTGCAGCTGCCACCCAGGCAGCGACCGGCGGCGGCCAGGGCGCTGCGCAGCTCGCAGGCGCTGCTCCAAAGCCCGCAGCAGGGCCGGCAGTGGCGCCACAGGCATGGAGGCGCTCAGCCAGCTGCCGCAGCCTCAGCGGCAGCGTCGGTGGCAGACCTTGGTCACAAACTGGCTGTTGCTGAGGGAACAGACACCGGCGGCGCTCCGCCATCAGCAGCACAGGCAGTCGCTGCGTTTGTGCAGCGCTGGACGCAGCGAATCCTGGCCGCCGCTGCCGCACTGTGGCACACCCCAGCGCCCGGCATGTCAGCAGGTGGCAGCGCAGACGCAGCTTCGACTGCAGCCGGCGCGGCTGCAGCTGTCAGCGATCAATGCACAACGCTGCAGCCGTTTGAGGTGCTGCCGCTGTGGGAGGGCGGCAGGTTCGACGAAAGGTACAACAGCGGACGAGAGAAAATCAACTTTTCCACGCCGCCCGGCACGCGGCGCGTTCTCCTGGAGGCTGTCATCACAGGTAGGGGAATTTGAGATTGGTGCTTGAACCGTTGCATGTGAACGAGGCACATTGCATGAACCTGTCATAGCTGGGAATGTGACAGTATTGAAGGCAGTCGCTTGGAAGTGATGGATGCCGCACACCAGGCAGCAGCTCTGCCCGGCGGTGAACATGCAGTGCCGGTCAATGCATGCAGCTTCTTCCTGATGCTGCGTTGGTGAACTTAAGGCGGTTTCCATTGCAGGCCATGGGTACGACCTGGTCAACCTGCAGTGCGCCGAGTTCTGCGTCACGTCGCACCACTTCTTCGTCAATGGCGCCGAGCACTCTGTCAAGTACAAGGAAGCAGGTGAGGCACCCTGAGTCTGCGATGTGCATGCTGGGGACAACCGGATACCAGCAGATGCCGAAATTGGACATAGCTGCTCTTCCAGGGCATATTTGCCGTGCTTCTTCTTCAAGCCAAAAATAGCAAGGGGTGCTGTCAGCAGCGTTTCAGACAGAGCAGCAACAACTTCTGGCTCAGATTCAAGAGTGGTGGTGTTGAGGAGCCCTTCACTTCACGCAATTTTCCAGCTTTTCATGATTTTTACAGGGACGGAGTGGGGCTGCGCGGACAAGGTGCGGGAGGGCGTCACGCCCAATGAGCATGGCACCTGGCAATTCGGCCGTATGGGCTGGTGCGACGGCCAGGAGGTGAGTTTCTGTGCCTGCAGGGCATCTGCTCCCCGAAACACTCGATTGTGTTGCATTACCGTGCAGGCTTGAGAAATGCCCACACTGAAGTCATGCGATGAGGGCCTGCTAACTGCGGCAGCTAGTCTCAACCACAGGAGTTTCCTGCGACCATTCGAAAACGGAAATGATGAGTAAAACTACTATTTTCTCCGCCACAGGTGCGGCCATGGGTCATCAACATCACGGCAGACGTGCACCTGCCTGCTGCTGGCGCCAACGCCACAGACAGGAATGTGACCAACACGATCAGCTACCGGGGGCTTTTTCAGGGCAAGGACCCCGCGCCCAGCAGGACGGCGGGCTGCATCATGATGGAAAGCAACCTGGTGTTCCTGCGGGAGGAGCGCCCAGCGGCGGTGCAGGCCACGTGATGGCAGCGGTTGAGAGGCGCTGGGCTACTGGCTGCTGTGTAGGTATCGTGTAGGCAAAGCGTGTTCCAGCAACGAGCATGGGACGAACGCGATTCACGTCAGATTGACAGGAGAAAGCACAGCGGGCGACGACTTCCAAACCCTCGATTCTCACAGATCAATCACATGACATGCCAATCCAATTGAGCATCAGGTATCCAAAAAGGAAAAGCCGGCCAGGCGCCCCGGCCTGCCGCGCTGCCGCTTCGGCGTTGCAGCGACCGAGTTGCAGCCATCAAAAACCCGAGCCAGGCCTAGCAGCAAAATTTCTTGTCGAGCCCGTTATTGTCCTCGTTCGTTAAATGAAAACGCCTATGACGTCTGTGACACCACGTAGCCCAGGGCGCCGAGTATCGCGACGACCACGGCGATGAGGAATGGCAGGCCGGGCACGCCCTCGCTGATGCTGCGTTGCCGGCCCACGTACCCCTTGTCCGTGTATGAACCCTATTGATATGAGAAATACAGCACAGCCATCAGGGAAGAAAGCGCAATTCAAAGCTCCTGCTCCTGCAGGGTGCGCACGTGGCGGCAAAACTCACTGCAAAACTGCAAAGGGGGGGAATTCATCGTAGCAAATGCGCCAGGCGCACCTGTACGTCGACCCAGTCCTTCCAGTAGTCCTTTGCTGTGCCGCCCACCTTCCGCCGCAGAGCCCTGCACATGGGGAGGTAGATGTTATATTCTCGGGCAGCCCACAAGTCGGACCGCCATCTCTGCTGCGGTCGGCGCATGTCTGCGCCGGTGCCATGCGCGCGCATCAAGACTGTCTGATGCAGCATCGAGAATGGATGTGAGGTACGCTCACTGGTACTGCTCCTTGCTCATCTTGCCGTCGTCGCCCCGCTTGCCGTACCGCGCATCATTCAGCAGCCTTGCGTCCTCCTTGCTGCGGGTCTTCGAGAAGTCAAACGCCTCCAGCACACTCTGCCCCCTGCACCGTCAGACGCTTCTGTCAGGTGATCTTGTTGGCATTCATGCGGCCCGCCAGCTCACCGCATCAGGTGGGCGCTGGTCGTCGTCCACGCCCGGCGCTCGCGGCAGACAGCGGCACCGCATCACATGCGGTGCTGGAGGATAGCTTCAAACCGTGTACAAGCTGAGCTGTACGTATAAATTATAGCTGATCGACACAAGCGAGTTCGCCACATTGGTGCAGAGCATTGGTGCAGAGCAGCAAATCCGTGCCTTTGCTTCGGCTGCTCCTTTTCCTTGGGCTTTGCCTTCCCTGCGTCTGCCTGCTTCTTCTTTCCGAATAGTGCTAGGGTTTGCACAGTTTGGGTGCGGATAGGCCGCCGTGGCCTGGCTGGCAGGGCTGTGCTACAGAACGTTGACGTCTGCATCGTGGGCTGTTCGGTGCGGCCTGAAGTACAATCTGCTCAGATGAGGTGTCAGGCAACGTGGATGAAAAGCTTGGTTGCTTGCAATACGCAATGTTCTGCAGGAAGGACTACATACATTTTCCTGGTTGTGAATCTGCCGCGATGCTGGTCAGACAAGTCAGCCTGTCTGACACTCGTCTGACAAAACAGCGCAATTTCATCAATCCCGCTAGCATCAATCCCAGGATCACGTAACGGATCACTCCCACTCCCAGGAGGGCGCAGGAGCAGCTATATATCCGTCACCCTACTCGCCGATACCCTCTCCAACAGCGTCATTTCAGAGGCATCAATATACAACGCATTGCAGCCTCAAGCAGGCCGCCAGTCGAGGTGGCCGTAGTCAGAGCGGCATAGCCTTCACGTTGAGCAGCAGCGGCATCATCGGCGGCGCCACACTGCCGTCGTGTCCATACCTGCGCCATGACGAGCAGCTTGAGTTTGCCATTGATGTCCTTGACCTACAATGGAAAGAGCCAAGCCGGCGCGGCAGCTGCTGCTACCACAAATTTGCTTTGCTTTCAGTAAAGAATGGCAGACGCGTGAGACAACCCACCCACAGCAGACAGCTGCTAAACCACGCGTCGGCGACGAGGCCTACTTCAGATTGAGCGCAGCAAGATTCTTGTGCGCAGGGTCCTGCACACACGATCACGCTGGTTTGCAGGAAGCGCCCGCGTGGCGGGCTCTGCTGGAACAGGACCTGGCACTTTGTGTGTAGTATGGCAACAGTTTATAAGGCCTCACTGCTGCAGTAGGACGTCGCCGCTGAGAACGAAGGTGAGGGTGGGCGGCTTCGGTGCACACTTCACCGCGGACCTGCAGACATGGAGACGTGCGATCTTTTGCACGGCAGCTGGAAGCACACCTGGTCGCCGTCTGCTGCTGCGGAACACTTGCCGGGCGCTGACAGCAACATAAAGACACCACCTGGCCAACTGGGGTGCTCTAGTTGTGGCAACGCAGGGAGGGAATCTTCAGTGCAGTTCACACGCTGTAAGCCCAGCTCCAGCCCCTCACCTGGCCGCGTCCCCGGCTTTCCGCGCCTCGCGCCGCAGCCAGGACTCCCGGTCGCGCTCCTCCTTCGAGCGCCAGAAGGCATGAACCTCCGCCACCACCGTGTACGTGTGCCGGAAGCTCTGATCCACGCCATTGATCAGCACGTACTCGAACGAGACCTAGATGAAGGAGATACAAAGTCAAAACAGCATGAAATGAGAGTGCACAAGTATCTGCTGGTGATGATGGGAATGTCAGCCGTACAGCAGACGTTGAATGATTGGCTGGTCGCCATGACATGATTCAAGTTAGCTGCCAAGATCTGAAGGGGATGCTGGGACTCACATTGGCTCGCAGAGGTCCTGGCAGGATCTTGTCGGAGGCGCGGCGAAAGGTGCACTCTGCATCCGGCACCAGCGCCGATTCGCTAGTTGACCAACTGTAATGATTGTATGAGGCATGATGCTCAAATGGTCACTCGGTGGCATGACAGCTGTGCCGGTGCCTACTGTGGCGCATGTACCTTTTAACATGCAGAAGTGCGACAACATGCATCAGCAGCCTGTGTGCCGAGCAGTGAAGCAGCAGTAAGCAGATGCAGCCTGTTGCTTGCTGCGACCAGCAGAGGAGGCGGCAACTTTGCAGTTCAATACATGACTCGGCTCCAGACCGCAGTCGCTGCGCCACTGGGCATCCTTGAAGACGGCGCCAGGGTATCGATCCATGCCAGGTACATGCATATTAAGGCCGACATCAGAGCCCTGTGGCAGGAATCGCACTCAGTGAGTCATCCGCTAAGGTCCTACGCGCGCGCCTCCGCTTCTGATCACAGCAAAGTCTCCAGCGATTGCTTCCGCTGCTGTGCCTCGGCGGCTGGACTGCCAACACGACAGCCTGCACACGTATCAAGTCGACCCCAGAACTCGCAGTTCAAGGCACACTTTCACCCGCAGGGCTCGACAGCTATGTCGACGGCATAATGCGGACTGGCCTCAAGGTTGTTGGAGGTGGATCCCGAGTTCAACAATGGCACCTGTCGTACAGGAGGCGCCTGCCCTGGCTGCCACACGTTGCTGCACAGCGCTCGAAGCTGCGTGCTTTCCTGGCTGTGTGCGCGTCGCACCACCACCTGCGGTGTTGCAGCGCCGGTGTCATGACCGGTGATCACTTTCACATGCAATCCTGGATGCCCGCAGGTGGGCATCCGCTGCCTACAGTACAAGAGGTGGCTCGAAAGCACAATGAAGCATGTGCAATCAACCTCTGAGACTGTTGCGGCGGCAAGATCCGCCCGCATTGTGATGAAAGCTGAAATCTCGACAGCATGCACAACCCCGGCAGGCTGATGAGCCAGAATGGCGGCAGTCCAGGACACACGCAATCGCACTGGGACAGGCTTCCATACCTTCGTGAGCCGATGTCTGTTGTCTGCGCACTCAAAGATGGTAATGCGGAGACTGATTCTGAGCCGCAGCTGCCCGGCAGCGTCCTGGAACAGCCAAGGCTGGGTATGGTGCAGATGTTAACGAGCAAACCCATGGTAGGTGCGAGAACGTTCTTGTTAACAGCGTGCAGTATCGAATGCGATGTGCAGCAGCACTTGGATCCATGTTAATACATGTCAGGGCTGAGGCAATTCATTTGCGCTGCTGGATGGACTGCATCAGTTGTTGAGACATGCAAACACAGACCGCAGAATATGAGGCGACAGCGCTACCTGCTGCATTGTGTGGCGGCTGCTGACATACAAGCTGAAGGGCTTCAGGTTGTCGGCTTCGCCAAAGCTGGCGGCGTGGACAGGCGCATGGTCTGCGGGCAATCCGGGAGCCTTGCACGCTGTCCCCGCATCAGCTGCAGCCGCATGCATGTGCTGCCTCTGGCGTGCGCCGGCACCAGCAGGGCATCCACGGGCAAGCGACTTCCAGCGCCGCCGGTCGCATGACCTTGGAGCAGGGTCAGGTCCTGGAAGGGTTGACGGCATACCCTTGTTGTGAACCGCCATGTGTGTGCGGCCCTGTGTGTGCGGCGGCACCGGCATCTGTGACTGAGGGTTGTCCGACTGCTTGACGCGGCACTCAAAGCGCTGCTGCATGTTGGTTTTGCTGTCCAGATCTGAATATCTATCTTCTACCTTTTCTAGCTGTGATCACTTGATGACGAAGCCTTCATCAACCAGAGGAGTGCTGCAGGAGGTCTGAGCGTTGTGATGTGATATATGTAATGTCCTGCACGTCGAAGTGCGGCGTCGTATGCATCAACACGAAGAGATCTTGAAGCGCGCTGACTTGAGACCGCGACATCTGGCAGGCTGAGTACACGAACCGCCGAAAAACCCGCCGGATGGCGGCCTGTGAACGTCATCATACGACCCATTCACCGCGAATGGATTTGTCGTGGGGCTGTGATATCACGTCACGCACAGAAATGACGGAAGCGAGTTTGCATATCTGCTCATCCAGTCATATGACATGCATGTAGTGCTCCAGTCAACAACATGTCATTACTGATGCGTGCATCACAACGGCGGCGGCGATGTCGAATGCCTTCTTCCTCGCCATCTCCGTGCCGATCAACGAACCACATTCAGAAGTTCGTCACTGACTTGGTTTCCTGAGTGAGGCTGGCGCATGGGTCAAAACAGTGCTCTACTCTCTCTCAGCAGCGGACGATGCATGTGGAGCGATCCGGCATGAGCGCCAATCACTGCAACGATTTACCAGATTTGCGAAACGTGGCCATATATAAAGTGGTCTCGCATAAAACTACTATGATACAGACCACCACCAGAGTTTGATGCTGGTCCTCTTCGAGTACGAAAACGTCATCGCAGCACATGCGGCTTATTGTGACGGGGGAATGAAGCGGTGACTCATCGTCGGTGAAGCGCATCTCAGCCTACTCAGAGAGACGGCCGGTCAATTCTAGTGCCGCAAGATGGAATGGCCTTGACGTTGAGCAGCAGTGGCGCCAATGACATTATTGGCGGTGATGCCACATCGCCGGGGCCACCATACCTGCGCCATACCGAGCCGCTGAACGAGAACAAGTGCAGAGTCGAAGAGCCCGAGTAGCGGGACCTGGCCATCCATCAACAAGTGGCGGCTGTCCGCTACAGCTCAAAGCATCAAGCTGCACGCTGCAGCTGTGGATCACCGAGCTGCACGCTGCTAACTTCCTCGTCCTTTTGCATAACGAAATGCGCATGCAATGCACAGCAGATACAACAATGTGCTGGCTTTGAGGCGTGATGACGCTGGCAGGGCATAGTAGGCCTCACCTCTGCATCTGGATGTCGCCGCTGAGCACGAAGGTGAGGGTTTTTGGCTCTGGTGCGTGCTTCACCGCCGATCTGCAGGAAGTCCACAGAACTGGCTGTAGACTGGATTGGCCAGCAGGATCGACATCCACCAGCGGACGCAAGATGACCATGTATCCATGCTGTCATCTGCCGGAGCACACACCAGGCATGCATCAACCAGTGCAGGCGAGCATCTACTTTGCAAGCATCCCTCATCTTCAATCTGCAGCTTCCTTCGGAGGCTCTCACTTGGCTGCGGTTCCAATCTTGTGTTGCGCGCGGTGCCGCAGCGACACATGGTGGCGCTCCTCCTTGGCATGCCAGAAGTTGAGCTGCTCCGCCGCCACAACGTAGGCGTGCTCGAAGCTTTGGTCCATGCCCTCAGCCAGTGCGTGCTCGAACGAGATCTGCAAACAAAACTCTAGTTGAGCATCAGGGAACAAAACCCCAGTATGAGCATCAGGAATTGACCTGCTGTGCTCGAGACCTGCAGGGGTGTCGGAACAAGTCTGAGGCAGCGGACAGTCTCGGCATGCCATGGTGGCCGGACTGAGGAACCCTCCCAAACAAGTGGATTATGGCATGATGGTGCCCGAAGGGCAGTTTCTAGCGCCTACATACAAGCGGCAGGACACACAGCATATTTGGGCAGCGCTTCATGCACTCACGTTCGTCCGCAGAGGGCCTGGCACGATGCTGTGGGACGTGCGGTCGAAGGTGCACTCTGCAGGCAATAGCAACTGATCCTCAAGCCCGTACGAGACGCTCGAACATTTACAAGAAGGCAGTGCGGGATTCACACTGCTGTGAAGTGCTCCTGAGAACCATTTGTGCTGCTCGCCAGCGGTGGACGGCACGGCGCAGGCGCCGTGCATCATGTGTCGAATCGCAATGCGCACAGCAGTATGCAACGGCAATATCCCTGCGCACACATCCTCACATCCATGATGCGGCACCAGCAGAGCATTCGGCAGACTGGAAGCATGAAAAGGGCGTGCCTTCAAGGCCGCAGTCGCTGTGCCACTGGCTGTCCTTGAACACGGAGTAATCCAAGTGCCGCTCCATGCCAGGTACATGCGAGAGCAGTGAGCCGCAGTCCTGCACAGGAGGTTTTGCAGGGCGGATTTGCAATTTGCAGGATTGCAAACGACGGCGCAGTCAACACATGCGCACGTGCGGTTTTGCGAGATCATTGCCACGAAAGGGTTTTAAAACCCCACAAACATCTCTGCCATCGCTCTCGCTGCCGTGCAACGGCTGGCAGGCCAGGTTCCGACATCCATTGCACCTGCGCTGATTGTCTCGGGCATTGGGTGAGGCTGTGAACGAAGGGACGCACCCGCTGGGAAGGCGGCGGCAACCCCGGTTTGAAGGCGCTCCCGCACAGCACCTTCAGCTGTTTGGGGTCCTCGCTGCGCACGCGCTGCAGAGTCACCTGCAGGTGTGCAAAGCACATGTCTGGCTAGATATGTCGTGCACAACCTGCTTGGGTTAGACATCCAGGCAGTTGCAACAAGAACTACACGCATTTTCGGGCCTGAGGCAACACCTTGCTGGAGCGACAGATGTGCGCAGATGCTGCAACATCAAAATATACAGCGGCAGCAGAAAGTGCTCTGGCTGGGCGAGGAGAGGGCCGCGTGCCTTCGTAAGACGTTTCTTGTTGTCCTCCCGCTCGAAGATGTTCAGCGACATTTCGGTCTTTAGCCGCCGCTGCCCGTCAGCATCCTGTATTCACATACAAGCTCATGCGCCTCATACAAAAACCATTGTCCTGCATAAAGCCGCCAGGGTGGGTGTAGATGTTTCCCTGCCCACGCAAGGGTGCACAATCCTAACGATCTGGGCGTTATGCGTTAGATTAGACTATACATACATGGGCAGCTGATAAACTAGCCACCAGCACGACACTTCTGGCATGCTGCATTGGAGCTGTTCTTTCGTGTATCACATCAATGCATGACCTCCATGCGTGACGTAAACACGGCGGCAGCAGGTCACATGTCCTGTTCGAGGCACGCATGCAACTGCACCTGTATAATGCTGTGCCGGCTGCTGATGTACAAGCTGAAGGGTCCCAAATTGTCCACCTGACCAAAACTGGCGGCGTGAACGGGTGCGTGGTCTGCGGCGGAGCGCAACAGGTTTGCCAGGTGATCCAGCAGCAGCATGCTGCTTGCAACAGCCGGCAGCAACATCGCATCGGCTCGAGTGCGGCTTCCAGAGGAAATCAATGCACAGTAGAGACTGCTGGGAAGCTCTCGAAAGACGGAGGCGCACCCTGCGCCGCCTGCCAGGTGCCCTGCGCGTACGGCGACGCTGGCATCCGTGCAGGGGACTGCGGGCTGTTTGACTGGCTGACATAAGAGTAGTCATACGGCTGCTGCATGGCTTTGTGTCTAAGGGTTGCTCCGAAGTTCTGCCGGCCTTCTGGATTGTTTGTCTTTGTGGACGAAAGAACTTCGTTGTCAAAAACGACTTCGCTGTCGAGGCTCGCAGGTTCGTTCCCCACTGCAGCGCCGAGGAACAGGCGCGTGCGGTGAAACATCTGAGAAAAGCTTTGAGAAGATTGCAAAAGTTCATCAACCCGACACCTGGCAAGCTGTAGCTGCGCCGATAAACCCGCCAGATGGCGCTCGGGTGATCAGAGCAATTCATTTCTCGAACCCACAAGCCCTTATACAGTGCATGAGTTGTCTGTTTTCCACATCTCATATACGGCCATCGTCATCGCCTGGTAGCATCAACATTCGTTGCCGCAGCGGCCGCGCAGATTCGTCACGCCGTAGCGGCCGCATGCAGTCCCGACGCTGCTTCAATCAACGACCGAATGCTGCAGCGATGCTTTGTTTTGTCACTCACTGTATGTGTGAATTTTCAAACCTTGAAACACGTTACAGTTGCATACATTAACCAGATCCAAATCAGCAAAATCTATGTGGCAGCAAAGTCGACAACTCGTCTGCGTGTGGAAATTGTATTCCTGCCTTTTATGTGGAATATGTTGGGGTTGAAACAGCGGCAGGTTGCGCTGGTGTTTGATGTCAGACAATTGGGCTGTGGGGGTGGGATCCCACAGGAGTGATGCCAAGAATGACCTACATCTGGATGTATGCTAGCTTCAAGTTCAGTTTTGTCTGACTTTGGCTCCTCTACGACAAATGTGCAGCAGCTCGCATCGCTGATGCTCATTCGCAGCTTTTCAGCAGAGCAGAATTTCCGAGTGTGGTCGAGCCTTGAATGACATGTCACGCCGCAGGTTCACAGCCGCCGTCAGCTGCGGCCGCAACAGCGCAGCCGGCAAGTGCTGGACCCGGCGAGCCGCCAGTTCAGGGCAGAAAGGTACCACTGGACAGCGCCTCAAGCCGCTGCCAGCTGCTGGGAAGGCGCAGCAGACAGCGGTGCGGCCTCTGACGGCGACTGGGGCGCCGTGCCAGACTACTACTCGGACTCCGATGCCTCCGTCGGCTCACAGCAGCACCTGCGCATGCCGGCGGTCAGCCTGGCAGATGCGGCGGCGGCGCCGGCGATCAGTGTCTCCGCAGACTGCAGAGAGGCCGAGTTCCGGCCGCAATTCTGGCCGCAATTCTGGCCGCAACCCCCTAGAACATGACTGCTGGAAGGCTCAGGACTTGCCGCCAGAGTTGCGGCCAAAGCCGCCGCCGCCGCCGCCGCCGCTCGCGGGGTACGTCCAGGGGTTGCCGGGCTGCACCTGTCCGCTGGGGGGCAGCTGCCACTGCTGCGGCGGCGCCCCGCTGCTGTATGGATGCGGCGGCGGCGGCCCGCCGTCCGCCAGCGGGGCGGAGGTGACACCCTCGAGCATCGTGATGGCAGCCTCAAAGTCGTCAGGGCTGCACGACAAATCGTAGGTCAGAGCATCGTGATGAGCCTCAATGTCGTTGGGGCTGCGGGCAGACGGCTGGGATCAAAACTCGGCGACGTTGAGTGCAACATTGACTGCTGGTGCAGAGTCTGGAGCCAGACAACGTGAAAATTTGTGCATGCAGGCACAGTTACGGTGAATAATGGCGACAAAAGCTGAGTTGTAGCGCAAGTTGTCGATTTGTGCATCACCTGTTTTGGCCCGAAGGCAGGGGGTGCAGCAGCCGCCCGCTCAGGGTGAAGGTGTGTGTTAGCGGCTCGTTGGAGTGGTGAATCACCGTCCTGCAGGTTGTCATGTTGCTGCTGCTGAGTGTCTGCGTACCTTGTGCCCCTTTCAGTCAACACCATGTGCTGTGCAGTAGTGACGCTATCGAGGTTTCAATTGTATCGAGTTCTGGCAAGTTGTGTAACAAATGAATAAACAGGGAGGACGCGCGTCCTCCCGCGCACGGCATCGGTGCGAACGCACTTGAGGCCATGGTTGATCTTGCTGGCGCAGCGGTGCCCGTGACCTTGGTCTGTGCGGTATTCTTTGCTCCTCAGGAACTTCGTGGACTCCACCGTTCGTCAGCATGTGTGTCGTCAGATCTCGAAGGCCTTCCCTAGGGTGCAGTCTGATAATCGGAGCAATTCTGGCACAGCAGTGCCATTCAGAAACGGGCAAACAGACGCGCACACAGGGGCCAGTTGAGTGCCACATTGACATGTTCTCTTTTGAGTGGGCAGATGAAGTCATCCATGTCAGGAAGTTGTGGTGCAAAAGATGAGGTGTCTTCACACCCGCACCCTGTAGTTGTGCGAGAAGTGCACCGCGTCTGCCAGAGCATACTGCCACATGACCTGAACACCATCAAATGATTAAAGTGCGCTTTTTCCCGTCATTATTGTCCAGTGACGGATGCACACAGTATGTGTGCAACACGAAGTAACCAATGTTAACTGAAGTGGCCTGGCTGTAGGGTGCGGCACGTAGCTGCATACCGTATGGTTGAGGTTGCCAGGAAGCAGATCCTTGGCGGCACGCATGAAGTCGTAACCTGCTTCACAACAACTGGATATCAGTCAAAACAAGCGCAGAGTTCTGTCTTGAGAAGGAAGGAAGGAAGGTATGATTGCCGCAGCGGTGAGAGCGTCGGGTTGCCCCTGGCCCATGTTAGGGGGGATTAAGGTCTCAATACAACATGGGATCCATCGTTGTAGCTCGGCCATCGTGGCACCGGCTGTCGTGGCAGCCTTTTTGATAGCATGCTACTGTTCTGATGTTCGTTCGAAGGCTGCTTCGGCGGGGCAACACGAGAGTAAGGGCCGAGAGCTGCTGGGACGGATGGGAGATGGACACCTTCCAGGGTGCCGTGAGCAGTCCAGTGGTCCGTGCTCTCGTTCACATTCTTGCTCGCGCCCAAGTTGCCAGCTGGCATAAAGGGCAGGCCGCCTTTTCCTGTGCATTGAGAAATTTCAAGCAATTTCAAGCAACGCCAATTGATGAATGCGGCAACAAACCAAACATGCGCGCTGCTCCAAATCTGGCATCATGGTGGCAAGAACCTGACAGGAAGTGGATAGAGGGTGGCAAAACGCGTTGCAGTCAACTAACCATCAGGGGGTGTGCATCACCACCATGCATCCTGCTCGTGTATGCCACATCAATCAAGAGGCTGCGCACTACTAGGTCCTGTCAGATGTCCATGGAAATAGCATCTGCCCCGCGAGAGCAGATCCCTCATGATGCAAGCATTGGCTGCTGGATTTAGGATCGTGCACTGGATCGTGCACTGAACATCATGCAGAAATATCTTTTGCAGGCGGCAGCGGCCGTTGCAGTTCTCTTGCCTGGCACGAGGCCGATCTGCGAGCTGTGGCTCTGCACAAGCACAGATAGACTAGTCAGTACTGTGAGGCAGGCTCTGCATGACGGTGGCATTGTGGCGCTTAGGTTCCACGAGGAGTCAAAAGATATGGAACGCTCACTGTATGGCTCAACACATAGTGCCTGGTGACTGCATCAGACTGCTTTCAGGCAGACTGCTTCATTAAAAAAGTCATGGTGATGCGCAATCGCACCTGCCCCACCGACATCTGGTTGCGCACTGCCGGCGCATTGGGCAGAGACTCCAGCCATGCCGGACCGCTGCCGGGCAGTCGCTCCAGGGTCACCTGCGAATTGTGTTACACATCATCACGATGCACTACTTTTACACGCGCAGTGTGCATGGCAGACTGCTGTCAGTTCTCACGTGAGCAGGTAGTGACATGGGGTTTTTCTAGGAGCACGTTTTTAGTATGCTCAGCAGGCTGCATGCGCCATTATGCGATCCGTCATAATCTGCCCCTCGACATTTGCTGACGCATGGGTGCTGACGCAAGGATACCAGATGAAAACTGCACTCCATCATTTCCTGCACCAAAGCACAAAAAGCAAGGATGACACCGACCTTGGTGAGCTTGTGTTTCTTGTCTTTGGGCTCGTACACGAAGATTTGCATCTGCACCTGCAGCCGCAGCCTCCTGCTGGCAACCTGCGCAGCAGAAGCACTACCTATCAAGTGCTGTTGTCTGTTGCGGCTGACGAGGCCGCCACTCCTGCTGCAAGTGCCGAGGACTGCATAGCAGTGGACCTAGGCATAGGGACATCAATGCAACTTCAACGCAACTTCAATACATGCAGACAGCGCCCCTCACGCATCACCTCGATGATGCTGCTCTCGCTCATGACGTGCAGAGTGAACGGTCCCTGTGACAGTGAACCAGTCAGGATGCTGCCGTCACACGAGCTGCACAACGACAGTTGAACTTGCGGAACTGCTGTTGCAGGCGGTAATGATGCACATGAGGATGGAGTAGACAGGTGTCATGAGGCAACATGACGGCGCCTGAAGTGAAACGGCGCAAATGCTGAGTGTAAGGATATGCGCATCACCATCTCAGCGGTTTCCCCAGTGTCGGAGTGCGCGATGGTCATCGATGTCTTGCTCAGCGAGCTCGAAGCAACGTCGGCAGACGAGTTCTTGCCGTCGGCGCCTTTGGTGGCTTCCTTCATGTCTGACGCTTCTTCTTCGTCTTCCTCGACGGGCTGGTACATCCACCGGAGCTTGCTGCCAGCCTGCAGGCGCCAAACATACTCAGCATGATGTGAGCGCTGTTGTACAGCTAAATGTGACACGCAACACGCACGGAGTGTGGACGAGGTCTGCAGATGACTATTGAAGGCCAACCTGCCATCTGCAGACCAAACTTGCATGTGAAATGATGCTTGATGTTCACCAGGCAGCAATTGGAGGCTTCGAGGCCGTGGAAAAGTTCCTGTCTGGAAATATCCTGTGTGGCGGGTGGGGCCTTTCTTGAGCCATAGCTCTGATTCCTTCTGGAGGCTTTTGACTGATGAACTGTTGTTCTCGAAAGGCACACACTTCAATAACAACTCATGACTGAAGAAAGTGAGATGTGATAGTCTGATACCTGGTGCGCCGACACAACGCAGGTGTGCTCAAAGCTCTGTTCTGGGACGTCAGGGAGCGCGTACTCAAAACGAGATCTGCAAAAAAGGTGAAAGTTCCAGTGTCAGCACTTGCTTTACTCTGCCGTCACAACGTAGTGCTCTGTTCCGCGACATCGGCAAGAGCGTACTCGAACGAGATCTGCACATAAAAAGTGTGTATTTTGAGCGTCACTGCTCACAGCCTGATGCTCAATGCTGCAGCAGCATACTGCGGAAGTAGCACTCAGCGGCACGGCTCCGCCCGCAGGCGGCAGGATCGCCTGGCCACCATTAGACGGGTCAGAAGCACTACATGGTGGGTATAGTGCTGGGTGGACGCTGCGCTCGCTCGGCATCAAACAGGGTTTTGGCACGCAGGCCGCAATCCATGGGTCAAAGGTGCAGTCTGCAACGCAGTTCGGCAGTCACACAGCACAACAGATCTGAAAGCACAAGCAATTTATGTTTTCGAAACAAGACCAACACATGTTTGTTGCCAAACAGTTGTGTGCAGACACTCCCAAACACAAATCAGGTTTCGCGGCCTGTTAGGCAACTCAGACTAGTGCAGCGCACGCGCTGCTGACCAGCAGTCATGACAAGCTCCCGCAGCGTGTCCAGCAAGGCGTGCAAACTCATGGCGGCAGCAGCAGCATCTTCATTCATCAATCACCCCCAGCGGAACCGCTGCATACCTTCCATGCCAACCTCGACGTGCCAATGGTTGTCCCGGTAGACGGAGTAGCTAGCGTGCTGCTGCATTTCCGGCACATGGGCGACGACAAAGCTGCCACTCTGGGCCAGGTGTTGGTCCAAAAGAAATGCGATGATCTGGTCCTGTAAGCCAGCAACGTGCCCGCTGGGCAGACGATGCCGGTCCAGGGCGCTCCCGTACATCGCCTTGAGCTGCTTGCTGCGCATGCCCTTGCCGGGCTTCGCCTCGCGGTACGGCAAGCGCTCCAGTGTCACATGCAGGCGTACGATGGGTTTTCGCCTTGACAGGAGTGTGATGTCGGAACCTCGAGGCACAGCGCAAAGCCTTTGACAGTGTTCTGATGGATGCATGCCGCCAGGATTTTTGTGCCGACAGGGGAAGCGGGGGCTTTGCGCGGAGGGAAGCACCTGCGCGCCATTGTGAGGTGTTTCTTGTTGTCCTGCTGCTCGAAAATGTTCATGGAGAGGGCGGTCCTGAGCCGCTGCCGCCCGTCAGCGCCATTCTGGAATCAGAAATGTGCCAAGATCAGGCCGCTTGAATGAAGTCCTGTATGATGTTCGCCCTGGATTCGAACTTATCGGCGGGACCAAGGCCGCTGCTTACATGTCATCCATGTGAGCAGCGCGCTCGCACGCACTCCAATCGTCACAGTGTGGACGTGACGCCATTGCGGCCGTCGCATGTGCAATGCGTTGAGTGCTGCTGGAAGGGCGGTGCTGCACGATTACAGGGCTGCCGCGCCGCGCATCAGCATGGCAATGCATGCCGCGTGCCGGCTGCTGATGTACAGGCTGAAGGTCCCAGGTTGCCAACTCGGCCAAAGCTGGCGCTGGCGCCGTCTGCGGCAGGCACATCGTCTGCAGGAAAGCAGAGCAGGGCTTCTTCACGTGCCCTCATGGAATTTTGATAATGCTATGATGCGAACGCTAGGGCGTGCTGCGCGCGCGCCTTTTTAGAACACCTACAAACCATCAACTCCAAGTTGCAGGAAACCTCTCATCACAAGGTTGACGGCGTACCCTGCTCCTGCGTGAGCTGCAGCCCTGACAGCTTCGATGCAGCAGACTCCGGGCTGTCCGACGGCTTGCTGTCGTCAGCTGACTGCGGCATTGCTCGTTGTATGAGGATTCAGTTGCTCAGTCTACACCCAGTTGGCCTCTGTGCACTCCGTCTCCGTCTTAGCACAAAAAGCTTGTCAAGAATCTTTTAACTTTGCAGCCTGCTTGCCAGCATCAAGTGCAAGAAAACAGGGAAGTGCCCTGTCTGTGCACGCACATTACGGGAATGTGATCAAGATGTTGGCAAAGATCTGATCCTAGGTGGAGGCCGGTCATCAGGCCGTGGTTTCATGGCTCTTTCTGGCAGCTTCCTCCGCCAAAAGCCTGGAGAGGCATAGGAACGCGACCAGACCTTCTTTTGCTTGGAAAAGTTTCGTCCCTCATATCAGCCTGAAAAGCTTTGCTGAAGTGTTGTTCGGCAAACTCGCAAACCCTGAGATTCATCCAGAAACAATCATTCTGGTCTGCCGGACTAAGAGCAGGATGAATGGCGAAGTTTTGTGCACCGCGCCACCTCCGCCACCAGAAATTCTCGACGAAAAGCCCTGAACCCCTAGATGTGACGCACTCCCACGTCACCGCTGGCTTCCGGACTGGGAGTAGGAGTCGCGCAGGTCAGTGTAGCGCGCCACCTCCGCCGCCGACAGCGACGGCTGCAGCGCCGCCGCCGCCGCCATGAGGTCGCCCTGGCACACCTCCACGTACGCGTCCTCCTGCGGCCCGCCAGGACAACACTAAGAACCAAAAGGCGCCACTCTTAACCCTCAAACAGGCAGCCGCCATGAGGTCGCCCTGGTCCACCTCAGCGTACGCATCCTCCTGCCAAACGCCAGAACAAGGAATTTACAGGTATGAACTTGCCGTGAAATAGTCCACAGGTGTCTGTTGATCTGCCGACAATGGCGCAGCGGCCGCCGCGGTTGCGGCCATGAAGTCGTGCTGACTAAACTCCACATACGCGTCCTCCTGCAGCACACGGGGAGAGATGTTAGCATCTTCCTGTGCAGTCTCTCCGCAGCACATGCAGTCGGAGTGTGTACTTATCAGGATGAAATGGTGCACCTTGGTGTCAGTGGGAGTCTTGACCGCACACAATTGAGAGGACTGCGACTTCACGCACCGAAATGGGGGCGTCGCCATAGCTCGCAATCGTGCGCTGCAGCGCCACAGTCCATGCGTCCGCGACCTGCAAATGATTGGAAGCGTTTTCACTAGAGCTGTGGAAGCTGCGCACCGGGATCGGAGCGTCGCCGCAGCCCGCAATCGTCCGTCGCAGCGCCACAGTCCAGGCGTCGGCCGCCAGAGCGTACAAGTCCGCGCCAGTGGCCAGCGCCGGCGCCGCGGCGGCGAGGGGCTGTAAGTGCACGTCGGGCGCCAGCCGGAACTTGCGGGTGAGCGCCTTGAGCACCGGCAGCTTGGACGCCGCGTCCTCTGCAATTGGCACAATATATTACGTCAGGAAATTCTACATGTATTCCACATGTCAGCAGTAAATTCGGCATCCGCCGCCAGCCGAAACTTGCGGGTGAGCGCCTTGAGCACCGGCGGCTTGAAAGCCGCGTCCACCGCAAGTGGGCAGGACAACCCATGTCATTATCGGTTCTGCAGGACTAACGCTGTTGAAGTCTGCATCCGCCGCCAGCCACAGCTTGCAGGTGATAGCTCGCAGCGACGGCAGCTCTGACGCCGCATCCTCTGCGGCGGCATGGGTAGGGCTGCCGCACGGGTAGGGGAGCATCAGCGCTGCTGAGCAGGGTTTGCGTAGGCGTGCCAGCCATTAGCCGGACCGCTGCCTGGTTCAGCTTTCTTCACTTGATCCACTACCGGTAATCGATCTTGTTGATCACGCAACGTGAGTTGATCACAACAAGATTGACTACCTGCGATGCCGATGTGGAGCAGGATGTCCAGGCAGCCCGGCCACTGCAGCGCCGGGTCGAGCAGGTCGCTTATCAATGTAGGTGTGTCATTATATTCAACAACCAATTGTACTTTGTCACCCATACCTCCGATGCCGACATAGAGCAGGGTGTCCAGGCGGCCCGGCCGCAGGAGCGCGGGGTCCAGCAGGTCGGGGCGGTTGGTGGCGCCGATGACGAACAGGTCCGCGCTGCCGCCGCCGCCCTGCGCGCCGTCGATCTCCGCCAGCAGCTGCGCCACGACACGGTCCATGACGCCGCCTGAGCACGACACAGCTCGGGTTCCAGAGTGTCGAAGTTGATGATACCTTGATACCACGGCACCTGTCAGGAGTCAGGGCTCGTCGCGACAGCACTGCTTCCCATATCTGTCAAGCCGTCATACCGTCCTGCACGAACCTGCTCGTAGGTTATGAACACAAGCATGGCCGGCGCGATCTTCCCTGTGGCAGCCTGCCTGCAGGCAGGCAGCGCCAAAAGCGTCACTCACCAGCGTCGGCGCCGGCGCTGCGGGCGGGCGCCATCGAGTTCAGCTCGTGGAAGAACAGCACCGGAGACACATCCCATGAATGGAATGATGAGCTTTCTGCTGCTGCTTGACTTTGTGGAGGTCCCTTGACTCACCAGAATCGGCGCCGGCGCCGCGGGCAGGCGCCAGCGAGTCCAGCTCGTCGAAGAACAGCACCGCCGGCCGCGCTGCCCGCGCCCGGGCAAAGATTTCCCGCACCTTCACAGTCACACAAGCAGGAGTCGCGATCAGTTACATCAAGAAACAAAAACCAGTGGTCGTGCCGTGTATGCCCGCGCAGAAATTTTCTGCACCTGCGACGCAGCCAATGCAAGTTGCTCGGTGGACGGCAGGGCTGAGACACATCGCCGAGTGCAGCACCGCTGGCAGCGGGGCGCTGAACCGGTTTTCGACTCAGCGCTGCCACCACTGCACTCAAAACGCATCAGACTATCGTCTCCAGTCGTGCATTGCCTTTGCGTCAGCTGCATGTTCTTGTCCTTTCAGGTACACTGGATTCAGTCACATGGGCTCCTTCGGCAGGGTTTATGTGATGCCCGAAAATCAGGGGATTTGTGTTATGTTCTTGGGCACCGGTAGGGACTGCGCACCTGGCGCTCGGACTCGCCGATGTACATGTTGATGAGCTCGGGGCCCTTGACGGACAGGAAGTTGAGGGCGCACTCCGTCGCCACCGCCTTTGCCAGCAGCGTCTTGCCGGTGCCTGGTCAGCAATGCGACTACCGAATTGGCATTGATTCGATGAGTGGCAGTTTCCTCTGGTGGTCAAAGGCAAGTTGAGGGCACACGCCGTCGCCACCGCCTATGCAAGCAGCGTCCTGCCAGTGCCTGATCCGCAGAGACAGAACGGGTTTCGATGGATTCTCCAAGAACTAAAAGCAAGTTGAGCACGCACGCTGTCGCCACCACCTTTGCTTAGTCAGCCGGGGAGTGCAGAACTTGGCATCGACGGCGGCGCGAACCCGAGGCAGCACATCGGTACCACATGCAGTGTTGTGTCACTCTGAATGAGTGAAGGCTTTAGGAGACAGGGCACAATTATTGCTTGTGCATGTGGCTGGGCAGCCAATATGGACAGAGCTCGGCATGCAGAGGCAATTTCATGCCTCAAGCCAACACACAGGAGGACCTCTATGCGTGAACATCAATCGTTTAGAGTGGTATTCACCAGGCGGGCCGTACAGGAGCACGCCCGAGCGCTGGCGCAGCCCCGAGGCGAACAGCTGCGGGTGCTTCAGCGGCAGTTCCACTGTGTCCAGGATGGCTGCCTTGACGTCCGTCAGCCCCCCAACGTCCTCCCACCTATTCAGAAACAAACCACAACCGTTCATGAATTCCACCTTGTGTAAAAATTCATAAACAGCAAATCAACTCCGCCTTGACATCGGTCAGCCCGCGCAGAGTCCTCCCACCTATAACAAGGACACATTCACGGAGTATTCGTTCTCTGTGATAATTCTCGTTATCACAGAGAACGAGTAAGACTGTCCAAATCCGTTCAAGATGGTCCTGCTGAGGCTCACCAGACGACACGTAGTGCTGCGGTACGGCAGCTGCATTGGCGTCCCTGGCAGTGGACCAGAAGTGTGCATCCGTCCTGGGTAGAACAGCCCTCAAAGTGGGCAAAGTCTGCACTTGGCAGGTACATGCAAGCTCACCTTACATCCGGCACAGCCGGCGCGCCAATGGCCGTCGCCGCCCGCTTCTTTGCTGCCGCCAGCGCGCCCGCCAGATGGTCTGCCGTGACGCGCAGGCTGCTATCCCGCGGTGTGCTGGGCCGCTGCTGTTGCGGCGTAGCCTCCTCGCCTGCATCAGGGTGGGTCTCAGGTCCAACTTGATCCGACCCTTTGATCATACACATATCTAGAGAAACGTGCTGGTAGCAGTACTGCTACCAGCGGACCATGGCACACCAATTGCGACAGACTACTGACCAAATGTTGACGTCGCTTCAATGCGGGAAGCCTCTGCAGCGCACCTGGCGGGTCCAGCATGAACCCGAAGTCCGCTGCGTCTGCGGCCGCTGCAGCGGCGGCGTCTGCCGTCACGGCCCGCAGGTCTGCCGGCAGCATGCCTGCAGAAATCGATGCAACGTCAAGTACTGGCAAAGATGAGACGCAAGCTCGCTTATTCCTGGTGTTCTCCATGCCTGAAAGTGGACGCCGCAGTCTGCAGCCGAGAGGTCTGCATCGAGGTAGTGCGAATTCTGGATCCAACTCTGCTACGTCAACCAGCCAATACAACTTCCAACAGAAGGCCGCGTCTGCACCTGCGGTCTGGGCTGCTGCCTCGTCCAGAGCCGCGTCGTCCAGTGCCGGCGCCGTGCCTCCCAGCAGGCCGGCCAGCAGCGTGCGCCGCTGGGCACGGTCCGGCGCCGGAAGCTCAATCTCGTGCCCAAAGCAGCGGCGCAGCGGCGGCGGCAGATCCTCCAGCCGGCTAACGCTGGCCACCTGTATGGCGTTTGCTTGGAAAGTATCAGTGTAGGAGACATTGACATGGGCAGACAGAACTGCAGTTTGGTCTTGTGCCCGGAGCAGCGGCGCAGCGGCGGCGGCAGGTCTTCCAGCCGGCTGACGCTGGCCACCTGCGTGACGGGAAATCAGATGTGAAGTGCTGTCTGCCTGGTGGGTTGCACAAGACCCTGCTGCCTTGTGTACACAAGACACAGCAGCTGTGTCGCTGCCTGATTCTGGTTGGTGCTTGCCAGCTGGGGCGAGCCATACTCTGGAGGTGGAGAGGTTTGACGCCCTGGCAGTGGCGGACCAGGACCCGTGCATGTGTCAATGGCGCAACGCAAATTGCATGGTTGCACGCACCACCGCCAGGGGATGTCTGCGGTCGGCGCTTGGTGCACCCTCTGCTATTGCACGTGCGAGCACCATCGCTAGCCGCGCCGCCGTTGCGTTGTGCGCTGACGCAGGCGCTGCAGGACCCCTGGCGGCACCTGCACGGCAGCGGAGGCACCTCGTCAGACAGTCGTCAGCTTCCGGGGCAGAGATTGCGCAGCGCTGCTGTAATTGCCTTTTCTGACGATGGCCCCGCTGGTTGTGCATTTGTCCAAAGCCTTTGGCTAAGGAGCCTGCTTGAACGGCCTGCCTGGGCAAATATATCCCAGGTTGGGTCAGTTTTCCTCGATAGGTCGCCGTGACGGCTGTTCACAGCGCATGCTGCACACGAGTGTGCAGCTTACCGGCATGAGTTTAGCGCAGCACAAGATGCGCTGGCCCCAGCGAGAGTCCGCAGCACAGTGAAGCATGCGTCACCAGGCTATGAGAGGAGGGAATGCTGGAAAGGAATGTGTGTGCATCACACCCAAACAGCTCTGTCACCTGACAACGCCTCGAAGTGGCGCAGTAGCACCACGGCCGGCCGCATCTCCCCAGCGTCTCTGAACACCGCCCGCACCTCCGCCGCGGTCCTGGCGTCGGAATCGATCTGCAGGAGGCAGCATGAGCGGTGCTGACAACTCGTGAAACATGCCTGCTGCCTCCGAGTGGACTTGCGGGCTGTGTGTCCAATGCACAGCAAAAACTGCAATCCCATCTAATGGACTGCAGGGCAGCTCAGCTGCAGCACCTAGGGCATGCCTTGACCGACTTCCGGTGTCATTCGCGCTGGCGATGACGAGGGGGTCACCAGCAACAGGAGCAGCAACTACTAGGCCATGATGGAGCTTGTGCTAAATGTGTCTTTGAGTGAGGGAGCACCTTCAGCTCGTGGCAGTTGACGGACATGAAGTGCGCGCCCAGAGCCACGGCCGCGGCGGCTGTCGCCGTAGCGCGCCCGCTGCCGGCCGGCCCGTGCAGCAGCACCGAAGCCCGTACGCCGAGGCGCGCAGCCTCCTGCACGTGCAGACAATGATGACATCGGCACCTTGCATTCCAACAGTCGAGTGTGCAGGTCTCTAACGCACACGAGAGGCGTAGGCATGGGCACAACGGGCAAGCGCTGAGCATCGCATGTCTTGCGGCAACGACACGGAGGCGGCAGCCCATGCTGCCATGGGAAGGCGAAATTCCACAGCGAGAAGGTATTTTGTGGTGCCCTCACCGGGTGGAAGAGCGGCGCCAGCACATGTGCCACCTGTCGCCACGCCAGCAGCAGCGGCCCCACCCAAGGTAGCGACGCCACCTCCGCGGCCGCCGCACCCGCGTGCCAGCCCAGGATGCTGCCGCCGCTGCGGGCTGCCGGCGACTGCTGCCAGGCGGCGTCCGCGGCCGCTGCGGCGAAAGCGCCTGCGCCAACGGGCAGCGCGCCGCTGACCACGCCCTGATTGCGTAGATCACACTTCTCAGTCGCTTTCCAGATGGAAGAACGAGTTTCAATCCGGTGCTTGAAGCCGCACAATGCTTAGGCTGCGCAACGCTGTCAATGTTTGCAATGCGGGAACCTAGCACATGCGAAATTCATGACCCACATAGGCTGCTCAGCTTTTCCTTGCATTAACGGGTGCTGGCAACCACACCTGCAAGCTGATGGCTGTGCGCCCAGGGTCGATCGCCAGGGCCGCTGCCGCCGCCAGCGGCGCCGGTCTCAGCTCTGTGACCTTGAAGAACACCAGCTTGCCGCCGCCGCCGCCACCAGGCTGGAGAGCGGCTGAAGACAGCTGCGCTGCCGCCGCCGCTGCACCACTGCCCTCTGTGTCACCGCTGCCGCCTGCCTCGCTGCTGCCGCCTGCCTCGCTGCTGCCGTCTGCAGCACAACCGTCACTGCCGCCCGCGGTGCCGCCGCCGCCGTCTGCTGCGCCGCCGCCGCCGCCAGACAGCGTGGCGAGCACGCCGTCCAGCTGCCCCACCGGCGGCAGCGCGACGCCAAAGGTGTCGCCGGGCAGCAGCAGCCGCGGCGCGGCGCGGAAGTACTTCCTCAGCGCCGCCGCCACCGCATCGCCGTAGCTGCCGTCATCTGAAACGAACACACTTGAGAAGATGAAGGCAAATGCATCGAATAAGTAACCCCAGAGGACTGGGGCTTGCACACTTAAACCTAGTTAGTTGCATTGCGAAGTGCATATGCAGAAGCGCACCATCCTGGTCTCCGGCGGCCGCGCCGTCGTCTGAGTCTGGGCCGCCGATGCCGGGGGGCATGCCCGCCCCGGGATGTCTGGGCGCTGCGGAGTCGCCTGCGCCCTCAGCTGGCAGGGGTGCGGGCTCTGGCTCCCGAACCTGCGTTGTACACGTGCTACGTGCTTTAGCCTGTCAGAGAAACAGAAGACAACAGCAAGCCTGGACAGACTCCGAGCACCTCTTCCTGCCACAGCTGCAAGTCACAGTCGTCGTGACATCTTGCGCTGCGGCATTCCAGCAAGCACACCTGGCTGAGGCCCAGAGCGTCTGCTGCGCGCACAGAGGCATGGCCGCCGCCTGGCAGCGGAATTTGCACGGTGGCTGCCGGGCTCTCCGCTGCTGCGGGCGTGAACGCCTGAATGACGACAGCATCCAGGCCAGCCAGCTGCTGCCGCCGGCGGGTGACCGCTGCCGCCGGCTGTGGCGCGGCGCCGCCCGCAGGGGCCTCAACGGCGTCACTGGCTGCTGCATTGGGATCCGGCTGCAGGAAGGGCTGCAGGTGGCAGGCGAGGCCCAGATTGAGCGCAAGCAGCGGCGACAGCCAAGCCGTGTTGCTGAAATTGTCTGACGTCCCATGGCCGTTTGGCAGGCCGTTCTGGGATGCACTGCCGTTCTGGCCGCCGCTGGGGAGGTGCGACCGCCATGCGTCATCGTCGCTGTCTGAGCCGGTCGCTGAACCGGCGCGTTCTCCTTCCAGCTGCGAGTGCTCGACCAGCCTCGCAAGATGAGCAGGGGCGTCTGCGGCAGCGGCGTTCCAGACCTGCAGCTGAGGATGCATTGTCAAGATCGTCTGGTGTCCGCATGCAGCCAGGCACAATCGGCGCGCGCTGCATCATCACGGCGCACGCGATAATGCACGAGGCCGTGCATGCACCCTTGCCTTTACGAGCGCCCCACTCTGCAAATGCAGCATCTCCAGCGTTGATTCCGAAACCGACAGCTCGTTGACCGCGTCTCGCTGCGCCTGCCAAGCAGGCCGCTCGCCGCCGGGCGCCGCTGGCTTGGCGGGAATGGGCGCGTCCAGAACGGCTGCTGAGCACGTGACGCGGGGCTGCTCCGGTGCAGACAACGGCTCTGCATCGCTGTCAGGGCGTCCGGCCGTGCTGGCTTGCTGCTCGACGTCAGCGGTGGTGTCGGAAGTTTCAGCTGGCAGCCGCTCTGCAATCTGTCTGGAGAAAGACGCGAGAAGTCGGGCTGCCGCTGGCGATATTGCAGAGCGCTGACCCACCATGCTATGATATATTGGAACAGTCTAGGTTAGACAAAGCGGGTGCAAACGTCACGTCATCAGGGAAGGAGATGGAGTCGATTTGGACCTGCAGTTGATGCAGACATGCTGCCGAAGATCAGATGGAGCTGCATGCGATACTACAATCGAATGATTGCAATGCACAACAAAGCAAAATTTGCAGAGTTGCAAATGTGCTCTAAAAAGTGTCTCGGAGACTCGGAGTCAGATGCTTGCCAGCTCCTCCACCGCACATATCGCGATGTTGCAGCAATTGTGTGATTTGTTACTGCATGTATACGCCCTGCAAGATGCATAGCATGGCAGCCGGCAGCGAAATGGCGTGCAAGCCTAGCACGAGATGCTCCGCTGCTTCACAATTTTCACGCGCACACCTGCCTCCGGGCGCTGCTCTACGCAGGGTGCCGCAGCATGGCAGGTGTGTCTTGATCGTGTCGCCGATCTCAATACATCGCCATCCTTGAGAGTTCCTGTGCCTGCAGGGCCGCGTTGTGAACGCCGCACGCGGTCCAGCTGCAGTTTTAGACAACATGAGGGCGATGATCCGCGCAGCACACAGCCGTCAAAGCTGTGGGCTACATCAATATTCGCAGGCACCAGGCGTTCAACGTCGCGAGGACACACCCTGCCGCCAGGAACGCAGGCGCTCAGCGAAATCGTCAGGTGGCGGAAGCGACAGCCAACGAGGAGCGCCGCTCGAGCGCATACCTATCCGACATGATCGCCTTCGAGGTGAGAGAGGCTGACTGCAGGGACGCGCATGTAAGCTGGCATGCAGCTTGGCTCAGAACAAGCCCATGGCCACTTTGCACGAACCTCGCGTGCACAAGCACTGCATCGCAGCAAGCATTCACCCCAAAAGTTACTGGCGCAGAGCGAAAAGGAACCGCAGAGGGACAGCGAGCCGCAGGGTCAGAGCACAGGGGCAGCTGACGCACCACCTGCCCGGCCAGCAGAACAGCCCGCTAGCAGCGCCGGCGGCGACGACGCCTCAGATGACGTGATTCAGTCTGCGGTGCGTGGCCATTGCGATACTGCCTCCTGCTGTGTGCCTGGACGCCGGTCTCCAGGCAGATGTAATGTTTGCAGCTTTGATCTGACCGGCTGGTGTGCAAGGCATGACATGCGACTGCAGGGTGCGCCGGTGCCTTGCGCAGACTTCTGCAATGCTGCCAGATTTGTGGAGTATGTATACAAAGTGTGATGCAACACTAAAGCGTCGTAGCTACTATGCTGCTCTTGAAGATGTAAACATTATGGCGCTGCAGACTGCGGCGCTGGAGGCGGCGCGTGCTGCGCTGCAAAACACGCGGGCACGGGCACCATCGCGCCCCGACCCCTCCCGTGTCTTCACCTACACCGACACCAAGTGCGCTATCAGAGTCTCTTGCTGTTGAAGTCTCTTCTTACTTAATGCTAAATGTCTACGCTCTAGATTCTCTGCACGGCTTTGAAGAGTCCTATATTCAATGGCGCCAGAGGGAACAGAAGCCGGATATGCGTGCAAGGGTGCAAGGGTGCATGCGCGGGGGAGCAAGGCCTGGGTGCAGCCACAACACCTTCCAGCATGCTCCCGTGGTCTTACAAAGTCACGATCGTGACCTACTGGACTTCTGCACGCGTGTGCGGGTCCGCGTGCAGGCGGGACTGTCATCAGCACCATCTCCTCCTTTATTAATCCTCGCAAAAGCACGCCACCAGCTTGCAAGCAAGCAACTACTCTGTGCACGGTACGCCTACAGGCGGGATGCGCGGCGGCGCGAGAACGACTCGAAGCACGAGGCGTTGCACGAGGCGCTGGGGCGATTCGGCGCCAGCGGCGAGTTTGATGTCGCCGCCCCTGCCTCGCCCTCCGCATCAGGGGATAACCTGGGCGCGCAGCCGGCCTGGGCCGACCAGTTCATGGACAGGCGCGCGTGTTTCGAGATTTGCTTACCGAGACGTTGGGGGCGTGTCAGTGCCGTGTGGCACGCCTGGCAGCATGTGCCTGCTCAAAGCAGGATGTTAGGGAGTTCTCAGTGCCGTATGGCAGTGCCCAGGATAGGTTGCATTGCACCACCAGCGCTGGGTCTGGGTGTAAGATCATTGGGTTTACAGCGGCCGGCGCAGCCCCCGCATATGTGGATGCTGTACATGCAAACAGCGCGTCTCATGCACGCCATTCATCAGTAGCTGCAGCATCACGTGCAGGCGCAACTCCGCAGCGGAGCCGCAGCTGCAGCCGCAGGCGGCGCAGCAGGCGCTGCCGTCGCTGCCGTTTGCGGAACGGTCCTTCTTGCAGCTGGACGTCGACTCACAGGTGAGGCAGTGCTGTACTTGAATTTCCGGTAGAGGAACATGGATTTTGATAACCGTTAAGTAGGTTGAGGCACACCACTTGACGCAGCCACCGGCAGACAGCTGTCAGCGTAGCGCAGCAAAGTGGTGAATCTTTTGTGCGGGACTCAGCCTACATGCACGACCGCGGGTTGTAACACTGTCAGAACTTTCCAAATTTCTCGCCGCGTAGGTGGAGCAAGACATGGCGAGGGCGAAGGCTGCAACGCTGCCTCCGCTGCAGAACATGGTTGAGCTGACATGTGCCAGAACAAAACTACAACTGCACTTTGCGACACTGTCAGAGACACTCGATTCCCCCACCACGCAGACGGAGCAGGACGTGGCAAAGGCGAGGGCGGCGACGCTGCCGCCGCTGCAGAGCGTAGTGGAGCTGACTTCGGCTGCGGCGCCGCCCAGCCGCAATGCGGAGGAGATGGCTTCAGTGTCGTCTGCTGGTAAGGCTTTGATAATTGCACATGCCATCTTGCCATCTTGCATGCACATCCGCTGAAAGAGTTTGTTGCGGCAGCCCCAGCCGCAACACTGACGACGTAAGGGCAAGCCTCGACCCGCAGATGTCGAGCAGTCGCTAGTCACACCGTCAGCTTCTGCTGTCCGTCAGCTGCTGATCAGAGGCTGTTGGTAAGCGGGCAAACGCTGCAAAATTTAGCAGGGGACGCGCCTGCTGTCGCAGCATCGTCTCAGCTACTGGTACATACATCACCAATTGTCTAAAGAACATTTGGTGGAAGACGTTGTAAATCCAAAGCTGCAAATGCTCATGCTGCTGCAGCTCTTGTGCCGCTGCAGGCGAGGTCACAGACTGGTGAATGTTTGCCGACTGTAGCACTTCATGTGATTTACTTCATGCTAGCCCACCAACCAAAGCCCACCAAAAATGGTGTTGCGCTGGTCCAGGCCACTTGCCTGCAGGGTGGCAGATGGAGGACGGGGTAGGTGGCGACCAGCACATTTGTACACGGCTCACTGCGTACCTTTTTGAGCAGTCTCTCCGCAAGTCGTTTTGCAGGCCGGCAGATGGAGGATGGGGCGGGGATGCTGGCGGACGGGACGCGCTTCGAGCGGTCCACCACGGAGGAGTACGGCCCCGACGGATACTGGCTGCGGCAGACTGTCATGCGCGGCGTCTCTGGCGAGGGCAAGGTGAGCGGGCTTCTGTTCAGGCTCCAGTGCGGTAGTTGCGAGTGTCAATCTCCAGGACACAACTGCAGAGTTGGGCAAGGACCTTGGCATTCAGCAGGTGGCAGGCTCCACAGTAGGTTGTGAGGAAAAAGGAGACTTCCAGGCTGCGCCTTAGCAGTGACACAAGAATCTTAAGTGTATGTTCGAGGTTGGCCTCGTTCCACAATGCGCAATGCATTTCATTCCATTGAAGGCTGTTCGGGAGCACGGGTGGGAGGCGTCTGACCGGGCAGGCTGCGGGAGATGGGCACGGAGAAGAGCAGCTGCATGCTTTGCCACCAAATTTTGTGGCGGGATTTGTTCCAAAATCCACATAGAGATTTCATCTTTTCTTTTTGAGCAATGTCGGAGAAGCAGTGGTAGGAGGCCAGTGATCGGGCGGGCTGGCAGGAGATGGGCTCGGAGAAGAGCGACTGCCGTGTTACATACACCAGAACTTTCGTGGTTTCTATTCTTTCCACAATCCATCTTAGCGCATATCTTTTTCAACCTACCTGTATTTCTCTTCAGGTGGAGTGGGATGAGAAGTGGTGGGAGGCGTCCGACTGGGCGGGCATGCGGGAGCTGGGCGCAGAGAAGAGCGGCTGCATAATTTGATATACCACATACAGCTGGAATTGTTTCAAACACCACCTTAAAACCGCCTTTCTTCAATAGGTGGAGTGGGAGGAGAAGTGGTGGGAGGCCAGTGATTGGGCGGGCATGCGCGAGATGGGCGCGGAGAAGAGCGGCTGTGCCGCCAACGGCTCGGCATGGCGCGAGACGTGGCGCGAGGCGATCGCCTTTGACTCCGCTACTGGGCAACCGATCGTGGAGCGCTCCGCGCACAAGTGGGCGCACGACGCCAAGGTGAGTTTGACTCCAACTCAAAACCTGAGTTTTCGTTGGTTTTATGCCTTCGATTCCGCCACCGGGGCAGCCCGTCGTGGAGCGCTCCCGCACAAAGTGCGCGCACAATGCCAATGCATGCGCTTGGCTGCCATCCAGTTCTCATCATCACTTGTGTCAAGAGGTGGCTATGGTGGTGTGGTTACGGTGGTGGGCGGCAGCATTCGTCGGGCAGCCTTGGTAGCCATGTGATGCAATGTGCATCTCTCAGTGCACAGATGTGCTGTCGATGCCAGACCCTCCTCCTCCTATGCGTGAGGCCACTGGTCAGATGGCATCACGTTCAGGATGGCAAGCGCGACAGGCTCAGCACCTCCCAGTCTCTGCCGCTGCCGAAACAGCGCAGACGACGCTGCCCTTGACTTCTTGCACTTGGCGCAGGGCGACAAACTTGGAAAAGAAATGGGGGAAGCGACTATGTGGCCGGCGGCCACGCCAACGATTTGGGGCACGGACGGCGCTATATGTGCCTTACGAACATGCACCGAATGTTTGTCTCATTTCAATGCTTTGCACCCCAGGGCGACGAGTGGGAGGAGAAGTGGGGGGAGCACTATGCGGCCGGCGGCGAGGCCAACAAGTATGCGGACAAGTGGGGCAAGGACGGGCCCAATGTGTGGCACGAGCGCTGGGGCGAGGACTACGACGGCCGCGGCGGCTGCACCAAATACACCGACAAGGTGGGAAAAAATAACTTCCAATCGATCCCGTTGTCACCCTGAAGGAACCTAGACTTGCATTGGCGCTGAGGCGAGGACTGCTACGACGGCTGCTGCGGCCGCACCAAGTGCGCCGACATGGTGATTTGTGAGATCTACGGTTCCGTTGGGTATCCGAGAAGGTCATTCTTGAGGGCATGTACCCGCGCGCTCACCATCAGCTGGGCGGGGACCTGACTTTTGATGGAAACGGGCTTGTCTCTGATGTGCAGCAGCATCCACGAGTGCTTGCAGATGCTGGGCTGCAAGGGCTGATTTTGAGAGCCATGTGGTAGCCCATGCGTTGATGACTTTGCCTCTGGAGCCACGGCGTGCTGGCTGCAGAGCCCGCTCTTTTTGATTCCGTCGTCGGCCAACCGCAAGGACCGTCGCTCTGACAGACTCCGATCCCGATGTCCAGAATTCGACAAACCAACCGTGCATTTGTGCCTGCAGTGGGCGGAGCGGCTGCTGGACGGCGGCTCCAGCGAGCAGTGGGGCGAGAACTGGGTCGAGGACTTTGGCGAGGGCAAGGTGCGCTGCCCGCAGGCCCTGCGGCATGCACACCCCAACACCCTGGCACGAATCGTTTTGCCATGCCAACGCGGTCTGCCGTCGATGCGCTTGCTGCGCCGTGTGCCTGCAAGCAAGTACCATCAGCCTTCTGCTTCTCGTGCAGAGCATGCTGGGCGCCAAACTGTTGGCAGCTGCCAGGCGGTCGCCAGTGCATGGAGTGCTGTGGCGCCTTCGCCTGATTGTCGACCGGTCCCTGCGGCGCGCGCAGGGCTGCAAGAAGCGGGAGACGTGGAGCGTGGATGGCGGGGGGCACCGCTACCAGCGCATGTCAGCTGACGGCAGCGCTGCCGCAGCCACTGAAAGTGAAACATGCACATGCGCAGGGCGGCAAGAAGGGGGAGACGTGGAGTGTGGACGGCGGGGGGCACCGCTATCAGCGCTGGTGGGGCGAAGAGCACTTTGGCAACGGCTGGGTGCGCCGCTTCGGCAACTCTACCACCGGTATGCTATTATCTCGAGGTGTCCTGTAAGCTGCTGCTGAAACTCTAAATCTAAACTATCAACAACAGTACCGGCAACTTCAGCACTGGTGTGCCGCACCTGCCGCAACTTCCAACAATGCCTCAACTTAGTAGGTTGAATCGCTGCATTTTTGGGTGGTTTTGCAGGCTCTTTGGGTGAGACCTGGATGACGCCGCGCTTCGCTTCCTTGGCGCAGACTGCCGCCGCTCAGGGAACGCAGTGTTTCACGTGCAGAGCGTCTCAGCATCAGTGCAGATGTATACAGGCAATCACTGGGACCAGAGCGAGGAGATGGACACATACTACAAGCCGGCAGAGGTTGACAACTTGCTAGAATTTCAATTGTCGTTACTAACTTCAGGCGAGCACTGGGACCAGAGCGAGGAGATGGACACATACTACAACCCGGTACCACACTTCACCTACCAAATGGCGCTGGACCACTCGCCCACCCTCAAAAATGTGCGCCGCTTTGAGTATCACCCTCAAACCTGTGCGGCCCTTGCCCAGTATTACTATATATCAAGGCGTGTCCGGAGACTGTTCTGATGTGAGCCGAAAGCCGCTCGCCCACCCTGTATGTTGTGTGCTTGCTGCCACTGCCGGAGGTGTTTCGTGTTGCCATGATGGCCACTTGTGGCCGATACACAGCTTGTATCATGGATCTTTGACATCACGGGTGGGTGACAGGGTGCGATTTTGAGGGGTTTCAGGGGTGGTGGGTAGTAGGGGAGGAGTGGGTTGGCGCCGATCGGCGCTTAACAGTTGGGAGATATGGCTTATCGAAGACAGCGCTCTTTAGTAAAAGGCGAGGTGCCTCTTGCTGGCTGTGTCCGACGTCCGCTCACCACGAGCCCTCTTCACGGGCATCGATGTCTTTCTTGGCCCACCGGCAGTGGCGCCCTCCGCCTCCATTGGCTGTGATCTTTTTTGGTTATTTTTATTTCAGGCGGCGGCACCATCCTTGGTACCCTTTGTGCACACCGGTGTCGGACCCAGACTACCCGGCGTATTTGGAATGTGCCTGTGTAAACCACTGCTTGCCAATATACAGGTGCCGACGCTGCCGCGCGGCAACCTCGACGAGTTCGAGCAGGGCGGCCTGGGCTCGCTGTGACATTACGGCGCTTCATAGGAACTGTTTTCATGGGAAGCAGGCCCACAGCGCGGGACGGCGGGAAGGTAACAGCGTCCATCATCTTCAAAACAGAGAGTGGTTGTGGTGTCACGGAAATGCACATGTAGATATGGCTTGGGTGGACGTCTGTCACAGGGGCGTCTAAATGTTTCGTTGCGTTTCCCCCGGCATATCCGGACTGACTGATTGGTTTGGGGTGGTTTCTGGATGTGCAATTTAGGCTTTTGACACAAAGACGCCCGCTTGTTCCAAACCACATGCTCACGATGTAATTCGGTACGACGATCCAAATCTAATGCCGCTTGCCACGTCCTTGTCATTTGCAGAAAACCTCTCGCACAAGAAAGTCTCCCGCAGTTTGCAGTCACCGGCACCCGCAATGTCGGCTGGCAAATGTGATCCCTCCTAGCGGTTCACTACCTGTACCGTGTGCTCATGCCAGAACCAAGGCCTCCTCCTAAAGGAACCTTGCATGCATCATCTGCCTCACGGCCTCGCACGTGGAGCAGGGGGCGAGCACGGTGTCGGCACAGAAATAAGGTCCCTCACGTCTGCCGCCAGCTCCGCACGTGATTCTTTGGTATGAGACTAATCAGGCGGGCGCGGGCGCAGAGGAGAAGGTGTAGCCCTGTGCCTGCGGAGGAGACAGGGAGGAGAAAGTTCAGTAGAATTCTCATTTCTGGGTGTTCTCTCCTCCTGAACAGTGATTACAGGTCACGGCAAATGAATCAGCAGTGGTAGTAGAAGCTCTGCACCTGCAGGCCGTCCTTGAGCGCCGCGATGACGACTGCCACATTCATCGGCGTCGCATTGTAGCCCATGATGCCGACGCGCCACACCTGCGGAGCGCCAGGACGTTATGCTCGCTTCGTTTGTCCTTCTCATCTTTTTTGACGGCGCAGCAATCGTTCGCCTCAACATTAGCCACGATGCCCACCTGCCATACCTGACAGCGCACACAATGGTCCAAACATCGCAAGCGGTCCATGGCAGAGCAGTATGCATGCACAGGGCAGCATCTGCGAGGATTGAGCGCTGGTGGCCCACCGAGATGCAACGATTGGTGAGTCATGCAAGAAGAGTAGTTGGCAAATGTGCAAACCACTGCACCTTGCCAGCGCTGGGGCCGAGGCCGCCCGCGATCTCCAGCCTGCGCACAATCGAACATGACCACGAGATGCCAAAGGAGTGCTGGTGCCCTTCTGTAGCTGCCGACAACTCCGGCGGGATTGGTGTTCTGCTCATGAATACATGCGAAACTGTAACATGCCGGACGTCAACAGCCTCAAGAAACACCGCTCACCGGTACTTGTCCATGACGTAGCCGTTGAGCTTCATCCAGTCGATGCCCTCCGGCACCTGTGGCATCAGAGGATGCTCATCAACCTTATATCCGCTGCTGCAAGCGGCGTTGCTCGCTGCTGTGCATGCTAAGGGACCGGCGCCTGAGATGCATGCAAAGGCGGCAATCCACTGCCCACCCTACACCTGGCTGCACCAGCCTTAACATGTGTTTCCTAGCATGCAGCTGAGAGTTGTGGGTTGGAAACGGAATGGAGAGGAGTGGGAGGAGAGTGTGGGTGAGGTGGGGGAGTTGTTGCCGAGGATGCGCAGGCGCAAGCCTCAGCCTACCATAAATTCCTCCGTCGAAGCGCAGACTTGCTACGATCATACGACAACCGCAAGCTGAGTGCAAGGCAAGCAGTCGATCGTACCGCCGACCCCTTCGTGATCAAGTCGAACGGCCGGACAGGTAAGTATGCTGCACTCCAAGCGAAAGAAGTCTGGTGGGCAACGGATTTTCGCATCGATCGAAATTCCAGTTATGGGTTTGGACCTTGGGCTTTCTGATGTTTTGCCTGCTTACCTTCATGGTGCTGGCGAGGCGGCTGCCCCTGGCCTCTCTGATACATGCTGCTCAGATTGTATTCGGAAGAAGGCCAAACAGCACTCTGGCCACCTTGATGGTGTTGACGGTGGCGAGGCGGTCCGCCTCGTCCTCTACGAAGGGCTGCAGACCCAGCGAGGTCAGCCCGCCCCACAGCAGCCGGCACACCTGCACAGGGATAGCACGGCGAAACCTCTCAGCTACGGCTGTGCAGCTTGTGCAGCAGCGTGTGAACACATGCTCATGGTCTCAGCACATGCTCATGATCTCAGACGTGCCGCAACCTTGCCAACCCCATCCCGGGCACTCCCCATGCGCACAGGCTGCAGCTGGAAGAACAGCAACAGGCAGCACGCATGCCAGCCAGGTCTCGTGTATCGGCCACACCTGCTGGTGGCGCGCCCACATGGCCTCCAGCCCCTCCTCTGAGGCGATGGCCAGCGCCTCCCGCATACCGTACCTGTAATCGTGCGATACTAGTGTTGACAAGTTTGGCAGACTGCTGTGGTGATAGCCATGCACACTGCAGGGAAATAGGCTAGGCGATGGGATGCTGACTGAAGAATGGGCAGCATCGTGCATGCGATATGGCACCTGCTCATGCAACTGGCGCCCGGCACACGAGCACAAGGTTTTGGCATTGCAGCGCATCGTGCTTCGTCAGGTCATGCAACTCACATAACGCTGATAGGGCCTGTGTGATGATAAAATCGTGCTCCTTCCCACCCCCAATACTGGCCGAGCGGAATCACGTCGAAGTACCTGCAGCGGAAAACTTGGTGATTGTTGAAAACACAACAGAGTATGATCGCATAGACATACCTTCACGAGCAACATTTCAACAACCACGGTAGAGCAATCCGACACTGTTGACAATGAGAAGGAGCGCTCAATGGAGCATTGCACTTCCTACCACGAGGCGACCTTGCTCTTGCGGTTCTTGACCTTCTCGTATGCACGCTTGCTCAGCATAAAAGGCGCGGCGCCTGCAGTTCATGAACCGCATCCTCAGAGTGTGATGGACAGCAGGACATGCAACACGTGCAGCTGCAAGGCTCGTGAGAGTCGATGTGCATCTGCGCAAGGCCTGCGCAAATGGCCACAAGACACACACGCGCATTTGCACTCTGCAGCACACTGCTCCTCTGCCATGTCAGCAGGCACGTGACTGACATGTTGGGGCTGGGGATTGGTAGGCGATTGTATCTGGGAAGAAATTCCGTGGCTCACCAGGCAGATCGAAGAGGCAATTCTGGGAGCCGGCATAGGTGCAATCGCCGTCCCAAAAGCATCATAGCACCTCACAAACAGAAAGCCCCCCGGGCATCAAGACAATTTCAATCCCCACAAACGCACCCGGCGGCGCGGAGAGGCACTTCTGGGAGCCGGCATAGGTGCAGTCGACGCCCCAGGCGTCGCAGAACAGGGGTGCGCCGCCCAGCGTGCAGACGGAGTCCACCAGCAGCAGCGTGTTGCTCGCGCGGCACGCCTCGCCCATCCCTGTGGACGTTGGGACAGGACTGTAAACCGGGTACAGCAGAGTTCTGCAAACAGGTGCAGGGTGCACGTTGTCAATCTGTAGGAATGTGCATGGCTGCAGGCGCCGGGACAGTCTCATGCTCTCCAGCCTTCTGGGCTCGCGGCAACGTTAAGACATGCAGTCGACGGCGTGGCCAGATTGGTGATCAAACACTTGCAGACGCATCGGCCAGGCTCCGCTGCAAGCCGCCGAACAACAATCACAAATGGTGTTGAAGGTTGCAGCCGTACCTGCGACGCTCTGCTGCACGCCGCTGGAGGACTCGCCCTGGCACAGGAACACCTCTTGACAGGCTGCACAACCAAAATTCCGCCCTCTAATGACATTGGAACGTTCAAGTTCGGCAGCGGACTTACCGGCCAGGCTCTGCTGCACGCCGGTGGAGGACTCGCCCTGGCACAGGAACAGCACCGCCGGCTTGTGCTGCTGCAGCGCTGCCTTGATCTCGTCAGTCTTCAGCGCATGCCCGGGGTCCGCCTTGAGCTCCACCACCTTGGCTGCGACATAATGAGTTGTGTCTTAGGTATATAGAAATGAAGGGGTTTCTGTGGAAGCGCGGCCTTGATGTCTTCAGCCGCCAGCGCGCTCCCCAGATCCGCCTTGAGCTCCACCACTTTGGCTGCGGCAAAACGAAAGTTTCGCGGTTTCAGCAACTTGAAGTCAGGCCCTGCAGAAACTGCAGATACAGGCCACCATCAGATGGCACACCAACCCATCATCTAAGGCCCTGCAGTAACTGCAGATACAGGCCACCATCAGATCGCACACCAACCCATCATCTCACAACATCTCACAAATAGAATGCTGTCGGCGCGGAGCCCACCTCCGTAGCGGCTGGCCAGCTCGGCAGCCCTTGCGCCCCAGATGCCAGTGTTGCCCACCAGGATAGTCTCGCCCGGCTCGATGAGGCTCGCCACCGCCGCCTCCATGCCCGCATGCCCTGTTCCATAGAAAGAGCCGAGAATCATGGTGTTGGGTTAGGGTCAAGCTCTGCGCATTGCTGGCCATCGCAAAGCGTGTTGTGACGCGGAAGCACACGCGCCAGCAGATGCGCTAGTGGATGGTGCAGGACGCTGCTCAAATGCGTTGAGAGCACTCTAAGCCAGAAAAGGTGCGCACCGGTGCCGGAGATGAGGCAGGTGTAGGGGCTCTCCGTCTGAAACAGGTAGCGCAGGCCGGACTTGATCTCATCCATGAGCGCTAGGAACGGCGGGTGCAGGTGGCCTGAATGTGTGCAACGTGAGCAGGTCGCTTGAAGGGTTGCTAGTCCTGTTCAACTTGACTTGACCACCCAAAAACCACCGCTGCTGCAGGCATCTACATGTCGTGCATAAGTGCAGCGGCATGCACGGAGCACGCGCGCTAACATAGCGGGGGCGCACCCAGCATCGGGAGCGTCTGCGCCGCAAGCACGCGCGGGTGAGAGTTGGACGGGCCCGGCCCCATCAGCAGCCGGTTGGGCACCTGCAGGCAGGACAGACACATCTGTGTGCACAGCCATTGCGGTACAAGCGTGCGCCACATGTGCACATGAGTGAACATGAAGAGAGGCTACAGACGCTCCAGTGGCGCCGAATGGACCCTCCATGCAATACCAACGCACCTGGATTGGGCCTTTGATGCCAGCATCTCCTTTGACCGCCGGCACCTCCTCGCCAGGGCGCGCGCCCAGCGACAGCGCCTCCGTATACATGGTGCAGCGTTGGCTGTGTTTTGCAGGGTTGGCTGCAACCAGTAGACGCACAGTATCATCATGTGCATGCAGAAAGTTCACTGATCGTCACAGTTGGAGTGGTTCGTCCTGCTTTCAGGTGATGGGAGAGCGCGAGGATCGTGCAACAGACACGCGGAGGCTGCAGGATCATGTGCAAACGTCTTGGATGCCCTGAGAACATCAGATGGTAGTGGAGGCTTTGCAGCACTTGGCACTTCATCAGAACTTGCAACTCGATCTGGGAAGGTGTGAGCGTCCCGCCGTACCTGAGCTTCTACAGTCGACCGGGACCGGTCTGGGAAATATGCAAGCAGTGCTTTCTGCGTGAACATGAAGAGGGCTACAGCAAACCTATGACTCATGCATGTGAAGCACGGGGCAAGAAGACAAACCTGATCTTGCTGCAGCTCGCTGCGGCGCTCGCTGGTCACTCACAACAGTGCTCAGTCATCAGCAAGCACTTGGTGCCCGCAAGTCCTCCATTGTGCTCTCGGCTGAGCGCGACCTCCCGTTGGCTGCAAACAGCCTTTCGGTCGAGCTTTGTATCCGCTGTCAAAGACATATTGCGACCCGCTCAAGAGGCAACAGCATGTCGTCGCATACGTTGAGATTTGCTGAGCGCCACAGCCATGCTCTTGACTCAAAGGTCCACATTGGCAGCCGCTGCTTTCGGGCAGCGGCCAGCCGCAGGCAAGCCTACAGGCGGCGCACGACGCAGATCCGGGCGCAGGAGGAGCCCGAGCAGAAGAAGGGCAAGGGCCTGTTCAGCTTCGTGACAGACAACCCTTCATCCCAGAACGCGAGTGTTGCTTCATGCCGCAACGCTGATGGATCTTCCACTGCAGCTGCTGCAAGCATGCAGAAGATCACATGCACTACACTCAGGCACTCTGGCGTCACATGCATTTTTACAACAGGGGCTGCACCACAAACACAGGCGATCTATCAGGACAGCCCCGAGACAAGCGAGGTCGGCGCGGTGGGGCGGCGCACCAAGGAGAAGGTGGGCTGAAAACACACCGGGCCACACATGGATCTTCAACACCAAATCAATCTCAGGTTCCAGATGTAAGAATGTTCAGGAGACAGATTGGTCTCAGCTGCCACACGATGTTGGTCTTCATTACCTGCAGGGTAAGGACTATGGCGACTGGTGGGGGGCGCGCGCCACCGGCAGCTGCTCCAGCGTCGATGAGCTCACCTGGTTCATCCGGTACGTTGCGCGCTACCGCGCTGCGCTGTGCGCTGCGCGACATCATCGTCAAACTCACGTTGTGTGCGCAGAGCGTTCTTGCGATGCTGCAAGCTGCTTCGGGTGCATGCGAAATTAGCGATCTGCTGTATTCCTCAGCGCAGAAGTTGCATCGCTCGTTGGGACTGCAGGGAGATCGGCAGCAAGGAGTCGGACAAGCGGGCGCCGCCGATGCTGTTCCTTCACGGCGTCCCCAGCCAAAGCTACTCCTTCCTGCCGGTTCGTGTCACGACCTGATGCAGCGCCAGCATCGCGCCAGTTTCCTCAGCTTTACCTTCTCAGACCAACGAAGTTTTGCTCAGCTGAAATCAACAGCATCAGATGGTTGAGAGTCAGTGTAGAGCCAGGTCGCATGCAGAGAAGTGCCAATTGTCGGGTTTGTGTCGGTTACGCCGCTGCTTTCCAGCGGTGGTCCTCAGGTGCTGAGGGAGCTGAACTCGAAGGGTTGGCATGCGCACGCGCCCGACTGGCCTGGCTTTGGCTCTGCCAACTTTCACGATCCTTGAAACGATTCACAGGTGCTGATGGAACTGGACTCGAAGGGATGGCACGCGTACGCGCCCGACTGGCCGGGCTTTGGGTACAGCGAGCACCCGCAGCCCAAGTTCGGTTTCAACTACACTGAGGCCGAGTTTCACACGGTGCGCCGTTTCAAAAACAATCTAAACGACTCAACTGCGCAGAGGTCCCGCGCACCTCTGCCACGCATCCACATCCATGCCATGATGGGAACGGATGTCCAGATCAGATACATCACATGGCATCATCTCATACTTATGTCTAGCACGTCAAAAAACAAAACACAAACCCTGCAGGCACTGGACAACATGCTGGATGACAAGAATGTCGCTACGCCACTGAACCTGGTGGCGCATGGCTTCATCACGGGGCAGTATGCCGCCACCTGGGCGCTGGCGCACGCCGACAAAGTGGCGAAGCTGGTCCTCATCGACGTGCCGCTGTCCGCCGAGGTGAGGGGATGTCTCCAGCAGTCGTCGAAGGAAAATTCCTCAAAGCCCTACACGCGAAAGCACCCTTAAAAAGGGTGGCCAAAATAGTCCTTACCAATGTCTGCCGAGGTGCGTGATCTAAAGTGTTCAACCTGATCGCCTGGCCGCAATCGCCGAGTCGGCGCCTGTGATGTAGCTCTGCTGCCTTCCGCCATTCACATGTGCCTGGGCTGCTCGCAATGCCAGCACCTGCTCCTGCCAGCCCGCGTGCGCCCGCGCGCATCTTGGCCAGTGCCACGGCGTCGTGAACGTGCACATCATCTGGCCGCAGGCGAAGCTGCCGCTGCGGCTCAAGCCGCTGACGGTGCCGTTTGCGGGCGCCTTCGCCTGCCAGGACGCGCTCATCGCGGAGCGCACTCTGGAAGGCGGCAGCCCCTATATCATGGACCTGGAGGACGCAGACATCTACAGGTGAGCTCTGGAGAGAATATGCGCGCTTACGAGCTTGATCAATCAAGCTGTGGAAGGCAGGCAAGTCAGCCCCTACATCGTGGACCCTGGAAGATGCGGGCATCTTCAGGTGAATCTGGATCTGCAACACCTCAACATTCGCATGTTCGCGACTTCATACGAGGTCATTGTTGCCTTTTGTAGTCGACTTGCCTTGTTGTCGACTTCCGCATGCTTCTTGCAGGGGGCGCGTCGTGTGCAGATGCCGTCAAGGTGGATGTGCACTGGTGCCCGGGGCGGGAGGTGTAACGGTGCCAGGGACACTACTTGAGATGGTGAAGCAGAGTGCTGGCGCAGAAATCTCTCGCAACAATGCGCATTCCGTGCACAGGTACCCATACCTGTCCAGCAGCCAAGCAGGTGTGGCCCTGCTGGAGACGGTGAAGCAGGCAAAGTTGCCCGACATCGGGGCGCGGCTCACACGCGGCTTGTCATCAGGCGCCGGCTGGGACACGCCGACGCTGCTGCTGACGGGCGACGCCGACAAGTACCTCAAGCCGGAGGCAGCAGAACAAGTCGCGGCGGCCAACCCGGGCGTCATTTCGTCAAAGACCATCGAGGCCGCTGGCCACCAGCCGCAGGTGCTCCTTTTAGATGCTGCTTCTAGAATTTCCACATCGTGCATGGAAGTTGTGCTGGACAACCTGGGCGTCACTTCCTCAAGGCAGCGGACCATCGAGGCAGCGGATCTCCAGCCATATGGCTACCCTCCCAGGTGTTGCCGAGACGCTTCAAAACGTGCCCTTGACGTCCTTCCGGGGCATGCACACCACTGCAAGTTCTGCACATCAATCGTGCGCACAACACCGAACAAGAGGGCAGGCGCAAACGCTGTCACACATTGCCCTGCACACTTGAGATGTACAGCTCAAGAGATCGAGCCTGCACGCGCGCTGACGCACCTTCAAATCGTTCTTGTTCTGCAGGAGGACTACCCACAGCTGGTGGTGCAGGCACTCACCGCCTTCCTGCGGTGACAGCGGCAGGCAGCAGCGGATGTGGTTCACATGCCCCGGACGACGGAAACGAACGCCGCCAGCCCAACTGGTCTCAATGAGCAGACACGTTTGCCGCCGGGCGGCGGCGGTGAAGTGACAGGACCAGCTTGGGCACGAAAGCTGTTAGGCGACGTGCGCAGCAGCCGCCGCAAGCTCAGAGGGCCTGACCAGCCCCATGGCGAGGCTGGGATACGCTCGGCAGCAGCAGGACGGCTGCTGTCAGCGGTGTAGGTGACCCTACGGCCGGGAGAGTGAGAGGTAGCATGCCAGTGCACGGAAGTGCACACTCTCGTGTGGCATTGCTTGCGGCATGGTGGAGGACATTGGAGAATATGACAGAAAGCTTATTTCGTTGGCTGCGTTCAAAGATGGGCAATGCAATCCGTCTTCTGCGCATTGAACGTTGTGATATGAAGAGTGTTGGTGTAAAGGATATAAGAAGTTGTGTCAACTATCCACAGCGGTTGACCAGGGTGAACCCATCAGTGTCAAACGAAAGCTAGGCTACACGACCTACAGCAGGCCGCACAGGATATAGAGTAGGGTAGTCATAACGTGATGTGATGCGGCCCGAGCCAATGCATCCGACAAGCGCGAGCGGCACACAGGGGATTTTAATGTGTGATCCTCTTTCTATTTGTAGTGTCACAGCCACGGGCCCCGACCAAACACGAGACACAGGGACGCAAGTGCAGCAGGCGAATTCCTCACATGCACCCCCGGGGGGGGGGGGGGGGGCGGGGGGGCAGAGCCGTGCTGTGATCGGCAAATCAGTGCCTCTCGAGCCACTTGTGCTTGGCGCGGCGGAAAGATTGGGCCCTTGCTCCAGAGGGGGGCCCGGCACGGCGTCAGAACAGGAAAGCGGGAAACAGAATGCTGTTGGCACGACTGAAATGCGCCCGTGAGTGCACCTCCACTCGAAAGGATAGCACCGCGGCGCGCCAGGCGCCGCCAAGCGGGCGCTGAGCGAAATGCGTCGCCGTGTTGCAACGGCACGAGCGTCGATGCAGTGCGCAGGCCGCCGCTGGCACCGCCTCGTGGATCTGCTGTCCGCCGTCAGTCCGCGGCAGCCGGCTTGGGGGCTTCTTGCCGGCTGCGGCTGCGGCGGGCATCTTCGGTTGGCCGGCCACCAACGCCTGTTGGTTGACACACGCAAACAACATCAGGGTCTCTGCAGTAGCGCAACTCTAGAGCAAAGGCTCTGCGCAAGCCTTGTGCAAGCATTGGGCTTGTACTGGTATGTCAGTCCGATTGATGCGATCTCGCAAGTGCTGTGAACCACAACAGAAGCTAGAGCAGTGAAAGCTAGAGTAGTTACAAGCTAGAACGGCAGAAACACAAGGAGCCTGAGCGCCAACAACATCATGTGTGGCAAGCAACAATGGTTTAGCAACGCACTGCTGTTGGACTCGCGGCTGTCGTCGTTGTGCGGACCGGCGATGACGGCGGGCTGCGAGCGGTGGCGGCGGTGTCCCGCCTGCCTGTTGCCGCCGTGCTGCGGGATTTGAAAAAAACGATCGATGTGGGAAACAATCAGTCGTGAAGTGCAAGAAAGCTCTGTGGGAGAGACCAAGTAGCAAGTGCCTGTCAGCGCGGCCTGTCGCTGCTACGCCGGCCACCGTGCTGCTTTTGCTTCGGTCTGGCAAGGTAGGAGAATGGGGAGGCTGTAAAGGAGACACGACAAGGCGAAATGTGCCAGAAAGATTTGGTCTTGCATGGTGCTTGCCACAGCGTCGCACCAATGCGGAAACAAGGGTGGCAGCAGCTGACAGCCCTGTTGCGCACAGACAACGATGCAGTGGCAAGGAAGAGGCATAATGACCCCAGCATGACTGCAGCTGTGTGCGCTGTTCCAGTTTCAGATGGCTGCAGGGTGAACTCAAGTTGGCCGATGGCCACAACAGCATCCCACTGGACAGTATCCCACGCCTCACATCGCTGATATGCGAGCAAGGTATCAAGATGGCCGCCAGCTGTAAAGTTATTCGACAGCTGTGATGTTTGTTTGGAAACTCCAAGCTGCAACAAAAGGAGAAGTGCGCACCCCGCTGCTGTCGGTGTCGCCGCTGCGGGCGGGGCCGTCGCCGCGGCGCCCGTTGTCCTCGTCCGCCTCATACTCCGGCTCCTCATCCAGCTCCTCCCTGTATCGAAATGAACGTGAATATGAATATGCAATGATCAGCAACATGTCTCGTCCTGTAGAAAAGTTCAGCTGCGTCGGTGCTGCTTGCACTCATCCTGCATGTTCCAGCTCCTCACCAAGCTCCTTCTTGTAGCACAAGCTGATATTTGACCAGCAGGACGTTTCAACACAACAGTTGAATAGTTGATATAATTGTTGAATAGTTGAGCTAAAGCGACGCCTGCCATCCTCCTCCCCCTCATACCCCGGCCCCTCAACCCGCACCTCGCTGTAGCTCAGACTTCTGTCAATAGCAAGTGGGTATGAAGGAATCGCGAGATCCATTCTCACCCAGCCCCTCACTGCGGCTGTACATTCAGCCCCTCTACATGGCATACATAAAAATCGCTCATCACATGCAATTTGGCAGTACTTTGCGTCAGCATCTCTTGGCAACGAGATGGCGATGCAGAGCTTCTGGCCGCATAGCTGCTCCCCGCCTCCATAAACTGCTGACGCCAGTTGACTAAAGCCACTGGCAGGTCAATCAACAAACCACAGCGCCTGCAGCAGCTGTGCGCAGTGCGCATCGCGGCTCTTTCTAATGTACTTTTCCTCTGCCAGCTGCCCCTCTGAACGCACTGCAATTGCAGTATTCCCTGCTGTTTCTGTCGCAAGCACGACTACAGCAGATGTGTTTGAAGATGCTGCAAGTGATTGCCTTGTGAACGTGTACCACGCAAAAGATCTCACCGGGAGAGGTCAACGACCACGACGGTGACGTTGTCGCGGGTGCCGCGGTCGACGGCGGTTTCGCACCACTAACTTCGAATGGAGTTACAAAGAACCGCACCGGGAGAGGTCCACGACCACGACGGTGACGTTGTCGCGGGAGCCGCGGTCGACGGCGGCGCGGGTGAGCACCGTCGCGGCGATGCGGGCCGCGGAATGGCGGCTGGCGCCCCGCTGCCGCGCGCGTCGCAGGCACCGCTTCGCCAGCGAGCACGCCTCCTGCAGGCAATTTGTGCAGCGGCATGTCAGAATTGAGTTGCCTGCTTGCTCCGCTGTCGGACGCTGCCAAGCAAATGGCATGTCATTCCCTGTGACTGCGCTCTCAAGCTCCGGCTGCCAGATGAGTGTCGTGAACACAGCTCTGGAGCACCAAAAAAATTGCTCGCATGCGGCAGACGACTGCATTGTACGGCTGCAGGCCTGCACAGCTACAAATACTGCGCAGATTAGAGGAAAAGGAGCCCTACAGAGCGAGGATCACAAGGGTACAGCGCCACACGCCCGCACCTGGTTGGTGAGCACGTCCCACAGCCCATCTGACGCCAGCAGCAGCAGCTCGTCCTGGTCATGCCGCCCCAGAATGGTGACCTGCGGCAAGGGATGAAGGTTTCATTGCATTTGAGTTCCCAGGATCTCTGGCTGGCAACTTGGGGTAGGCGCCATCGGCGCAGGCGCCATCGGCGCAAGGGCGTGTGAGGCGTGTCGTCGAGGTCATGCTGTGCCAGATATGACAAGCGCACATAGCGCATGGGGCGATAGGAAAATAGGGCATTCACAACATCATAGCACACCATGCGATGACGAAATTTGACCAGGTAGTCCCGGCGTAGGGGCCGGTGCATCGTCAACTACACCACGGCATTAATGTGTGCCGGATATAACTTTTGACACAACCACGGCGCCAGGCTGGGGCATTGCAGCTCGTGCAGCAGGAAAAGACACCGTGCTCGTTGTCTCTACAATCTGGCAGCGCCACACGTGCCTATTTGTGATGTGGAATGCAGCAAGGGCTTCATGAGTTGGCCTCGGGCAATGGCAGGGCAAGTACGTGAACCTTTGCCTTTTGGTTTCAGTTCTCGTGAGGATGATCAGATGCACAAAGGGCAAAGCACCTCGGGCTGCGCGATGACGAATGGGCGCAGGCAGTGGTCGCCGATGGCACGCGACACCGCGAGCACGCCCATGACCCGCACGCCGTTCCAGAACAGGATCTGGCCACCCGCCGCCTCCACACGCGCCTGCAGAATGTGGAAAGGGTGATGTTACATAGCGACGTTGCAGTGCAGAAATTTGCCATTGGACGTTTCTGAAGCAACAGGAGTAGCGGATCAACAGACGTCCGCTAAGCACCGAAAAGCGCCACTGCTGCGGCTTCCCTTTGGAACCTAAACACATCCTGCCTGCCTATTGTCAACAGCCAACGCACTTGGGAAGCTCGTTCATTTGTTGTTTTGACCAAAGATATCAAAACTCACTGTCTCGTCCTCGCGGGCCGCTTTGTGATCGTCTGTCAGCGGGATAGCGACACCGCTGCGGCACAGCACTGCTCTCGAGTCGCCTGCACGGGTGGACATGGTCAACGCTGAGTAAGTTGGAAGTGGCACGGCATCGATGTACGACCACCAGAGGAAGCCGCGGACGTTCGAACACCAGTTTATCTGAAGTCACAGTGAAGTGGAATGCAAAGTCGCTCGAGTGCGAGTTGTAGTGAACCACGCACCGCAATTCCCCACATACAGCTGGCGGTCGCCGATCAGCGCGACGACCGCTGTCGTGCCCACCAGCGCCGCATTGTCTACCTGCAGTCCGACAAAACACAATGCGGTCAGCAACGGTTGATGGATTGTTTTTAGCTGCTGTGGGGGTTGCAGGTCGCAGGTGTAATCTGCTCTGCGCCGACCTTTATCTGCCCAGAGTGAGGCCAAAGAAACCAGGCTGTTTGTCAATAAGGCATGCAGCTGTGTGTCAATCGAAACAGCTGCAACTCAAAGAAAAGCGCACCTTGCCAAACTCCTCGTCGGTCTTCAGGAATGCGTTGGTGAAGGCGCTGTCAAAGTGGTTGACGTCGCACGCCTCAGAGCGCGATACGCTGTCCAGGTGCGCGTCCAGCACATCCATGTCCATTACGTCCGAGCCTGTGTTTTCAGTGCAAGATAAATTATGTTTCACAGAGTTTACGGCAACACAGCGGGCTGCTGCCGACATGAATAACCACCCGCATGAAGCTGCCATGCTTTCCTTTGCCAAAAGCCTTCTGTTTGTGTCACTGTGCAACACAATCTGGGTGCAGCATCAGACCTCCAAACATGGACTCTGCACTTCCATTCTGACATCTTTGCACTGCAATCTAAGAAATGCTCCAAATTGACAGCCAGTCGTGTGAAAACTAACAGCACCTGCACCGGATACGGCCTCGTCGCCGGCCTCGCCTGCCTTGCGTGCCGGCGGCGGCGCTGCTGCCTCAGCTTCGGCAGCGCTGGAGGCGGCGCTGGCAGTCGCCGCGGCGCCGGGCACCGTCGCCTGCGTGGACGCCGCAAAGCTGTCGCCGGCGGGCGGCGCGGCGGCGCTGCGCAGGTTGAGCGCCTCAGCGATGCGCTCGTGCAGGGTGCGGGCGCAGTGCAGCGCCGCCTCGGCGCCGCCGTGGCCGTCGAAGACACCAAAAAAGTGCAGCGCGTCCATGGCCGGGGGGCTGCCGGCGTTTCCCCGGGCCCCGGGCCCCGTCGAGCTCGGCTCGCTCGCCGCCGGCGTCTCGGACTCGCCGTCGGAGTCTTGGGTGTCGGAGCCAGACGCGGACTTGACATGGGTCGCGATGCGCGGCGGGACGAGCTCCTCCAGGCTCAGGCCGCCGCCGGGCATGGGCACCTCCAGGAGGAAGGGCACCGCAGTGTAGGCATCCTCCATGCGCGCGCGGCGTCCGCAGATGGCTTTCGCGCCGTGCGGCGGGCAGAAGCGTGGTGGCGCCGCCATAGAGCCTGCCGCATGCGCCGGTTTGGTGGCTGCCACCGCGGGCGGCGCGGGCGCCGCCGGTGGGGCCGCTATTGGGCCGCCGCCGCGGGAGGGCGCCGGCTGGCGCTGGTCGTCCGTCGGTGCTGCGCCGCGCTGCGGCGGTGGCGCCGCCTCCTGCTGCCGCAGCGGCTGCTGCACAGCTGTGTCTGCCAGGCTGGCCTCGGCCGCCGATTCGCCGCTGGCGCTCAGGCCCGCGTGCCGTTCGCCCGTCTGCTCAGAGCGCTCCTCAGATGCGCTCACCGAAGCCGCCTGGACGGCTGCTGCTGCGTCCGGGCCTGTGCAGAGAGTGTGTTCGAGCAGGCTTAGGCGGTGCTGGTGCGGGAGAAAGAGCTGTACTTTGAAGGGAAGGGCGGCCTCGCTGCATGGGCACATGGTCAGCACCATAGGCCTGTGCAAACTGTATGCCACCAGGCTTCCGCTCCATGCCCGAAGCACGCCGAAGCTAGGTGAAAGGCCGGCGGAGTATAGGCAGCGAGTGATAGTGGTGCAGCTGCCTGGGAAAGGACAGGCCACTGCAATGTGATTATGAAGCAGCGGCTTGTGGGTGCAGGCTTCAGGCAGACTGCACCCAGACAGCACGATTGAAGCATTGCTGCCCAGCACGAGTGGTCAGCAGTCGACTGCAAGCCTGGGCCACAGCTACAGCTGCAGTGACCTCGGGTCCACACCACACCCCAGCGTTCGCTGCAAGCAGGAGGGAGCAGTGCAGCCAGCCGATTGAATCGGCATAACCATAATACTGTGCAGCGAAACACGCTGTCCAGACGGCAACATGAGAGCTGGACCGCGCTGGGCAGCTCGGCACCATAGTCAGAAAAGCCGGCTTCCAGCAATGTTGCGTGGCAGCCGACCGGCGCCCATACGACAGACAACAGGTTGTCAAATTCCACCGAAAGGCGCGAGATGCACACCGCGGCGGCGCCGTGGGACCGGCTGCACACGCTGACCAGGCTGCTCGCACCAACCCCTCGCTGGTCTGCCGGTCTGGCAAAGGGCTGCCGGCCGATGTGCGGCGCCAGCGCCCGGCGCGTTCTTGAATATCGCAGCTGCTGCTGATTGCAGCCCTTAGCACGCGTACCCGGAGCTGATCCCGCTGCTGCAGCGGACCGGGGCTTGCATAAAGCAAGGTGCCCAGCGCCTGTGACAGCAACCGGATTGCGAGCAGTACACAGTCCAAAAGGCGAGGGCCGCACCGACACGGCCCCTGCGATGCTCAGATCGCTCCGAAGGCACGATGTAACTCTACTCTGACGCCCGCCAGCGCCAGGCGGTGGTCCCGGTGCGAGCAGTGACGTCTGCACACTTTTGCAAAACGGAGCCTACCACCCTCAGCCAAGGGCGGAGGGGGGCAGCCAGCAGGCGCACCTGATGCAGCAGCGTCGATCTGGTGTGTCGTTGCTTCGTGACCCAGTTCCGCGGAGCGCGCCCGCTGCGGCAGGGCCTCGTCCGCTCGCAGCACCTCGCGAGCAAGCCCGGCCCACGCCCCCTGGTCGCCGTCCGGCTTGTCTAACACCACACTGCAGGTCAAGTCGGCCTCGACTGCCTCCCTCGCTCGCTTGCTGCCGGCGGGCTGCGTGCTGCAAGGAGCAGGGCAGGGCTTCAGCGAAAAGTGATACATCTGGCAGGTCACACCAGCGCGGCTGATTGAGCGGCGTGGCACGCCGTAGCCAGCACCTGCACGCTGCACAGCCAGCAGGTGTACCAGGCTCACCTGGGAAAGCTGTTTGACACGAGCCTGCGGAGAGAAATCTCTTCGACCGAATCAGTGGGCTCCTGTGCCATTTGCCGAGCTACTTGGCTCAGCTCGTCCTGCATTCCATGGCAAAGCTCTGCATGCCCAAACTGCCCGCTGCTGTCTTCAGCCCTGAAGGAAGGGTTCTGCACGCAGCTGCGCTGCGCTATGGGGAGTTATGCAACAATGTACTGGCCCGGAAAGTTAGGGTTTATATGTGATACTTCTCCGTGACGCTGGGTCACTTGCACTTGCGTCACGATGGCGGTTCGGCTCAGCCGAGCAGGCAATGTCATGCTGTTCGGCGGGCTGGCCGCGTGCTGCGGCCTGACTTGAGAGAGAAAGAATGGCATGCGTCAATTTTACTGCAAGAGGTTCTTTATCAAATTTGTTGCAAACCCCGTTTGCAGCAACTGACCCCATTCAATTCCCCTTACAGAGAAAAACTTCTGCTGGCTGATGTTACTCGTCTGTGTTCAGCTTTGCGAGGGGATCCTGTCGCTGTTTCACGCCTGACGCCCTTCTGCGCGCAAGACGTCAACCTCTTCAGCTTTCAGATCAAAGCTACACACAAATCTGCCCGTCATGGGTTTGGTCAACATCACCGGGCGCCTCCTGTTCGCGTTCCTGTTCCTCAGCAGGTCCGGCTAGATGCGCCACGCCTGCACTGGCGTGCTGGACTGATTTTCCACATCTCCACTGTGGCCTTCACGTGCTTCGCATCATGTGCTACGCATGCAGCACTGCTTGCGTGCAGGCTGCAGCAAACAGGGAGCGGCAGCCGGCAGCGCCCTACTCCACCCTGTTTCGAATCACCCTTGTGTCGTCTCCGCGCAGCGGCGCGCAGAAGCTGAGCACCTTCAACCTGTCGACCGGCGGCCCAACAATGGAGTTCATGGCGCCCAAGCTGGACCAGGCGCTCGCCAGCATCGAGAAGTTCGTGGGCCAATCGCTGGACGTGCCAAAGGTGGAGGCGTCTACGTGCACCGCTGCTCTGTGCTCACTGCCCTCAAGCCTGCCGTCGGATGTGTTTGCCGAGAAGCAGGTGCTTGGCGCGAAACTGCACAAGGGCAGCAGCTGGGCGGCAAACTTCTGGACTGGTGTCACAATTTCCACATCCTTACCTGCAGGCCCTTTACGTGTACGCGTTGGGTGCCGCCATCTTCCTTGAGCTGGCGGGCGGCGTGCTGTTTGTGCTCGGCTCCCGCCTCGGCGCCTTTCTCCTGGTGCGCAGTTTCTTTTCTGCCGTCTACTGTTCAGCCTGTGTCGTCTGCGCAGCATGCGGCGCCGCTGGTGCCGATGGGTTGTGCGCTGGTACTTGCGACCCAAAGATGTGGGGCAGCATCTGTCGAGGTATCGGCATCGCGTGTTGCGGTATACACCCTAAGTCACATCCTGAGCATCTGCTGTACGCTCCGCAGATCCTGTTCCTGGTGGCCGTGACGCCCGTCATGCACAACTTCTGGGACCTGAAGGACGGCTCCGAGGAGCAGGTGAGCTCTATCTGCATGCCCTTGTCGCAGTCTGAATGTCTTCCAACTGACAGCGGAAATGTTGCTGTCATGGGCGCGGCACTGACGAGAGAGGTTGTGGTCTTTGCAGATCGCCGACATGGTGCAATTTTTCAAGAACCTCGCCTTGTTTGGCGCGCTCCTAACGTACGTCAGCTCGAGGCAGACGAAGATCAAGCTGGCGTGATTGTGGCGAGAATCTGTTGGGAGACTGCGAACCGCGACACTTGTGACTGATGGTTTGCAGAGGCTTACAGCAGCACGTGATAAAGCTGCCCTGATAGATGTGCGTGATCATTCCTGTTGCTGTGTTTTGCCTCGCCATCAGCGTGATTACACTGAGCTGGTGAAAGAATTTTGACATTTAAGCACAATCACATGCACTGCCTACAAAGCTGCCGACCCGTGCGATTTCTGCTTAGATCCGTGGCAGCTCTTCAACATGCCGTTCTCTACGCTACGAGGAGTCCTAAACGCCGCTAGAAGAAGTCCAGAAGTACAATCCAGATGCCTGCAGGTCGCTGCCGACTGGACCTTACAACACAATTCGCTGCTCTGCTGGTGGTGCCAGCAAAATTCGCCCTGCCCCACACGGCACAGCACCGGCGGGCAGCTGCCGCTGGCTGCTGCACTGTGCCAGCGGCATGGCCAGTGCCAGAAATCGCTTCAAAGGCCCTGTGCCGCCTTGCGCGTCGCCAGCGCCGCCTTGATGACGTCGCGGCGTGTGAAGATGCCAAGTAGCCGGCCCGCATCGTCCACCACCGGCAGCCGGCGCACCTGCAGTCCGTGGAGCATGCTGTTTGTCTGTGGTGAAGGTTGACGAGGGCCAGAAGGACAAGGACTGCGGAGCCTGGGATGGGAACCCGCACTGCACTTGACAGGCACTGCATCGTGCGTGATCAGGCAAGCCAGTGAAAACAAATCGCACACCTTCTGGTCGAGCAAAATCTTGGCGGCAGCTGCCATGTTGGTCTCGGGGCGCACCACCAGCGGCTCCTCTGTCATCACGTCAGCCACCCTGGAGCACATGAGAACAAGCAGTGTCACACGGCTGCGTGGTCGGCCACAGCTGTGGCAGCGTGAGCAAGTGGGGTCATGGCGCTTGAGCGACCTGACAGCTGCCTCTGCAACAGGCGCCCAGGAAAGTAGGGCAGCACCGCAGGCTTAGCCCGCGGTGGTGAGTCCCCGACAAAGCAAAAAGTGGCGGCCCAGGCCAGACTGTGCTGCAGCTGATATCATCCACTCTGAACCTCTCTTTTGCTGCTGTGGGCACGCTCCACACAGCTACAATGCCTGCTGCTGGAACTTGAAGAGGTTGCGGCAGGAGCAGCACAGGCATGTGGGAAGGTTCAATAACAACAGTAGACTCACGTTTTGCCGGCGTTCTTGGTGATGAGGCGCTGCACCGCGCGGAAGGTGTTCCACTCCATGGAAAGCTCCGGGAACATGCCGGTGCCCTCCTGCGCCTTGTCGGCTATGCCCTCCAGCGACAGCAGGTCGTAGTCCGACACCACGCCCACCACCACGCCCTCATCGTCCAGCACCGGCATGCCTGTCACCGCATTGCTGACCAGCAGCTCCAGCGCTGCACAGACCAGAACGACGATGCTTCAGCACAGGACTACTTGCACATTATCATGAAGAGTCCTCATCGTCGAGCACGGCATGCCAGTCACTGAGTTGATGGCCAGCAGCTCCAGCGCTGCAGGCAGACGAGATGATGCGCATCAGCGTGGTGCAAGGCGTTGCCTTGCTAGCCTGCCTTGGTGCGGATTATGCGATTTGTGCAGGAGCTTGTAATGTGCACACTAGCATTGGCTGCGATGAGTAGTGAGCGTTGAAAGCCCAAGGTGCAGACGCTCACCCTGGTCAACGCTGGTGTCTGGGTGCACGCAGTGGATGGTCCCCCGCGTCATGACGTCCTCCACCGTCTCCGTCTGCAAAGTCAAAACTGCCACCATCGAATGTGCGCGCTGGTGGTGGAGCTGATGTAGCGGCACGAAGATAAATTGCAACAGTAAACTGCCGAGGAATACCAGAGCTGCAACCCTGACGCACGTGCTTTCCAGGCGAATGACAAGCGATTGTCAGCAGACTATGAAGCGGAAGCTGCACCTTGCTGAAGCCCCTGCGAATGTTTTTCAAGATACGCCTGCACCAAGCGCAGAGCTGACTCTAGATTGCCCTTGCGAGGCATCTGTTCTCACCTTCAGGGGAGACTCAGGCGACTCGACGTTCGAGAACGCGATGGGCTGCGAGCGGCTGTGCGAAGCACCGCCACGATGCTGCCATGACGGCCTGCGGCTGTGCTGGACTACTGCGCAGAAGCGCGAGCTGCCCCGCAGGAAGTGTGCTGGCCTGGGGTCTGGCGTGTGCTGCCGGCTGCGCGTCTGCTGCAGGCTGGCAGATGTGCTAGTGCCGTGTGAGGCAGCCGTCATGTGCGCCATGATGGTTGCACCTGGCCGTTAAAGCGTCAATTGGCGGGCCCTAGGGATGTTGGCGAGGAGACAAAATGTGCGCACAGAAGAACCTGACCTTGACTGAAGTGTCTAAAGCACAGCGGATTGAAAGTGTTGAATGTTGTCCTAACAACAACCACGGTGCAAGTGTGAGCCGGCTGGTAACGCGCTGCTGCTGCACCACTCGTGGACACCGCTCGTACGTCGCCGTGTTAAGGGTTCATCATGCAGGCCGTAGGCCAGCTGCGCGTATAGGTTTTATTGAGCACTTGGTCGTTTTGAGGGCCTCGATCGCATATTGGTGCACCATAGCAGTCTTGCACGTTTGCTTGACGTTCGGTCGTTTACACAAAGGTTGTTCAGGAGGCCTGCAAGTGGCAGAGTGCTGCTGCGAGGCCAGGTCAGAGGCAGGCCCAAACCATCGACCTCAGAACCAGGTATTGCCTGCCGTCTCTGCTTGTGCGTGCATCATGTTTCTGACTATGCGCAACACGTCGTATTTATTAACAGCCGGTGCACGAGGGTGCCACTATAACACCTCGCTGCATGCTGCAACTGCGCAGGCGTCCGTGCCAAGCAAGGCTTCAGCGGCTCAGCGGCATTAACTCGGGGCATGTCACTGGCCTACCAGCATGCCGCAAGGCTCATCAGTGGGCGAGGGCTCGCCAGATCAGGTGGAACATGATGGCACGCACCCGCTGACCGCCGCGTCGCTTGCCCACAATGCAGCAGCACATGACGCAGCCGCTGCCGCAGCGCACAAGCAGGACACGGCCGACAACAACAATGGCAGCAGCGCAGGCTCTGCGCCTGCGGCGCACCAGCCATTCAGCCCGCCAGACGCCGGCGCCGGCGATGGTTCAGCGGCAAACGCAGTGCCAGCGCCAGAAGCGGCTGTGCCACACGCAGCAGCGGCTGCATCGGGCGCGGCAGCGCGGCCGTCTGCCTTTGCCGCCACGGCTGTCGATATCCCTGGCGCCACACGGTCCCTGACGGCGCACTCAAAGTCCGTCACCACCGGGCTGCACTCGGGCGGCTCGCCCGCTACAGACACCACCATCCAGGCCAGCCCGTTCAGCGGCGGCGACCTAGCCGTGATCGGTGCCGCCGGCGGCCGCCGCGCCGCCGCGCTGCTCACCGCGCTCGCGCTGGACGCCAGCAACGGCCACCGAGCCGCCGTCATGACGCCCACGCCGGCGACATCCCTGTCGACTGGCGTGGGCAGCAACCCGTCGGTGACGACGGACGTCACGCTGCCGCCGGCGCCTTCGGGCGAGCTGGTGGCGGTCTTCGCCGGCGGCGCCGACCGCCGCGCCGGCTCCAGCACCTTCTCGGACGCCTCGGGAGCACCCGCATCGGAGGCTTCTGGTCCCGCCGCCGGCCGCTCGCCGCGGGACGCGTCCGTTGTTGCATTCTCCACAGGGGGCGGCTTCATGGGCGCCACGTTGGGGACCTCGGTGTCCAACGGGTTGCCGGACAACGCATCCGACGCGATCGACGACACGCTGGCAAATGTGCCAGCGGCCGGCCACTCGTCGACAGCGAGCCAGTCACCGACAGCGCGGCAGCTGCGCCAGTTCCGCCGCAATCTGAGCGGCCGCCGCAGCAGCTCCTCCGAGCTCTCGCGCAAGAGTCCCGACGGCGCGCTCAGCTCGCCCGGATTCGCACCGGCGGATGGCGGCGACTTGCTCGCAAGTGGCGGCAGCGGCGGCAGCGGGCCCGCGGCAGGCGCCGCTGGCGTCCCTCGCGGCGGCAGCATCACGACCATACCGGAGCAGCCGTCGGGCAGTTCTGCCGGCGCCGGCGGCGATGGCAGCTCAGCCTCCCTTGGCGGCAGCATCGCCGGCGGCGGCGTTGACAGCGGCGCAGCAGCAGACCCTGAGCCTGAAGGAGCAGTGCAGGATTTGCCCCGTGCCGGCCACACAGGCCAGGTGTCAGCAGAGGCGGTCGCAGAAGCGGAAGCGCCTCCCGACGGCAGCAGCCGCAGCAGCGAACTAGCGGACGACAGCGGCGACAGCAGCAGCGGCAGCGTGACCAGCCCCTTTAACACACTGCAAGGGTTCAGCTCTGCTGCCGCTGAGACCAAGCAGGAGCGGCAGCAGCCATCGGGGCCCCGGCAGCACCACCTCCAGCCAATGACAGCGCCGCAGCCACGCTCGTCGTCCGAGGCGGCATCCGCCGCCGTCCCGCCGGACGCCAAAGAGAGCTGTTCCTCGGCTTCGCCGTCACCGCGGCAGCAGAATCCCAGCCCGTCAGACTCAGGCAGTCGGCCGGGCAGCCCTGGCTCGCCAGCCTCCGCATTCCGAGATACATCAGCATCGGGGCTGCATCCGCTTGACCAAGACGAGTACCCAGACCTGGACGAGGAGCCGTGGGAGGAGGATGCGGACGGGGCGGTGCCGCTGGGCTCGGTGGCGCGCGCGTCCATGGGGGGCACCTCGGCGGTGAGTAAAGTATTCCTGCTTGGGTCCTTTCGTATGTTAGGCATCGCTTGGTGTTTGATGAAGGCTCGAGAAGCGCGTCAGAGTGGCTGCCAGCAGGCCCCGCACACAGCTTCTGCGGCCTTGCACATGTGCTCGCACGCGGCGCTATCTGCTTGCCTCTGTTGTGTCCGACACTGTGCTTGTGCCTGTAAGCCAGCTAAACGCAGACGCAACAAGGGCCAGTGTGTTGCACATGCTAATGCTCGGAAGCTGCACTGCCCTGAGAATACTCTGAATTTGCATGCCGTAGGGCGGCGCCTCCGCAGGCAGCGCCGCTGTGATCTCGCTGGGCAGCAGCGCCAGCGACGGCCACGGCGTGCGGATACCCAGCATCGGCTCGGTGATCGCAAATCTGTCCATCAGCAACGCACCGCGAAACCTGGGCTCCCTGGACGAGCAGCACCCGCTGCCGCCGGCGGCGGACGGTCAGCTGCTGCAGGGTGGGCCGCAAGAGGCATCGGCTGACGGGGACACTCTGCAGCGGCAGCTGGAACAGCTGCAGCTGAGCAAAGGCGCTGGTGCGCCCGAGCAGCCGCCGCAGCATTCCGCAGAGCAGCAGCCAGAGCAGCGGGGAGCAGAGCCGGCAGATCCGGGTGCCATAGCGCATCTGCAGCAGCGGCAGCCCGCCAAACCTCCAGCGGAACCAGCGGCAGATTCGACAGCAGAGGCGCCGGCGCCGCAGCCTTTGCGGCGGCCGGGCCAGCCAGCGACCTCCCCGAAGAGGCCAGGCGCTTTCTCGGGTGGCGCAGCGGAGCAGCTGGCCTCGCCGCGCTCTCGGCCCGCCGCAAAGCAGCTGCGAGTGCAGCCGCCCGGAAGCAGCACCGCGCGCAGCCCTTTGGCATCGGCAGCGGCGGCGGCGGCGGCGGTTTCACCTGAAAAGGGGCAGCTCGCGGCTGCGCAGCCCCGCTTCACGCTGGGCGCGCAGGGGGGCACACCGCCCGGAAAAAGGCGGCCGCTGCCACCGGCGGCGCAGGTGCTGAATTCGCTCACGGCTCTTACCCCATCTGCTGCTCGTGCACCACTGCTGCAGATGCGAACTTGATGCGAGGGACACGAAGACACCCTGGCGATCAAATGCCATTCTGGACAGTACTGGACAGGCACTTGCGACAGTGGCTCCGCACTCGGACTTGCATTAATGGCGCACTTCTGCCACGAAGGCGGGCCTGGCGATGGGGCCGCAGCCGATGCCGCCGACGCCGTGGCCGCTGCCGGGGTTCCTGCCGCCGCTGCGCGCCGCGCCGGCGCCGGCGCCGGGTGCCGCCCCGCCGCCGCCGCCAGCGTTCCCGCAGCAGCTGGAGGCGCCTGGCAGCCTGCCAAAGTGGCAGGTGTGTAGACATGTGCGGCAAAGAAATTGGCGAGCTTGCCACCTGCTGAAGTCAGTACTAGCCGATTGTCTTGCTTCGAGACAGCTCGCTGCTGCAATTGCAAATCTCGCTTTAGCCTCTGATGCAGTGCGACAGCGTGTGCTCCGCTTCTTCTCATGCATCCTCACCGTGCGATATGGTGGGGGCAGGTGGACCCAAGCAAGGTGCCTTTTGCGGCGGTCTCCGACGCCTGGGAGCGCCGCAGCTCGCCCGCCGGGAGCAGCAAGCGGCCGTCCCGCGGCAGTGTGGGCAGCCCCGGCAGCCCCGCCGCCGGCGGCGGCGGCGGCAGCGGGCTCGGGGACCGCGCCGCCGCCACTGGCCCGTCTCCCGGCAGCGCAGCCGCAAGAGGCTCCACGGCCGGCAGCACCGCTGCTGGTAGCGTGGCCGCCGGCAACGGTGACGAAGCCGGCGGCGGCGCCGGCAGCAAACTGAGCGCGCTGCTTGGGGCGGCGCGCTCAGGGACGGCGGCGGCGGCGGCGCTGGCTGCTGAGGCGGATGCGGCGGGGCCCGCCGCCGCGCCCTCAAACAGCGAAGATGCGCAGGGGGAGCACAGCCTGGCATGGCGGAGGCAGACGCGGCACTTCTTCATCCTCACATACGCAGGCACGCTACTTTGTTTGCGCGGGCCCGTCATGCGTCGACTTGGGGGCTGTCAGCCAGCTTGCAGATGACTCGAAACACTTGTGTGTCCCCTGCAGCATGCCTAGCACCGCGGGCCTGACAGCCAGGCCTCTGCGCCAAGTTCAGAAACACACTGCTTGCCAAGCGGGTGGCTCATGATCTCCTGCCGTTGCACAGGCAAGCCGCTGTTCACGCGGCACGGGGAGGAAGGCGCCCTGGCCAGCTTCATGGCGCTCATCCAGGCGCTGGCGGCCTTTGCTGCCGACCGCGGCGACGCCATCCAGAGCATCAGGTATCGACCACCCGCTCTTTTGCCTTGCTGCTGCAAAGTCCGACGATGGGTCATTCATGGTAACGCGCCGTCACAGCTCCGCCTTTGTCGCCGACCGCGGCGACGCCATCTACAGCATCAGGTGCGCCTACATCGCCACAGCACACGCATCTTGCCACGGGCTTCATGTCACCGTGATGTGTCGCCGCATTGCACATTCTCGCTGCCGCTCCTCCTGCTCGTCCATTGTCGCTGCATGGCACCATTCCAACCTCTCTGGTGGTTTCGGTCCCGCCAAATCCAGCAAAGATCCCGTGCAGAATGGCTGCAATCATCGGCTCCCAGCACTCCACCTCCCTGCTGGCCCTCAGGTGGGGCAGGCACCTGTTGGTGCTGGCGCAGCAGGGGCCGCTGCCGCTGATGGGGGCTCCGGCGGCGAGTCGTAGATGCGAGACTCTATGCAACGGTCTTTTGCATGGCTCTGCTTGCAGGTCGGGGAAGCACCTGATCGTGCTGGCGCAGCGCGGGCCGCTGCTGCTGGTGGCGGCGAGCTCCGGCGGCGAGACATGGACGCCAGTAGGCATGCAAGGTTCTCACGCAAGGCTTTGCTTGTAGGTCGGGGAAGCACCTGATTGTGCTGGTGCAGCGGGATCCGCTGCTGTTGGTGGCGGCGAGCTCGGGCGGCGAGCCGGCGGCGGCGCTGCGGAGGCGACTGGACCTGCTGCACAGCCAGATCACGCTGATCGTAAGCAACGCCATCGACAAACTGTTTGCGCGCAACCCGCGCTACGACGGCCGCAGCCTTCTGGGTGCGCCTTTGTCGTCATGTGGGCCAGAAACCTTGCATGTACAAACTAGGCCAATCAGCTTGCCGGACTGCATCAAGCTTTACAGCTGCATGACTGCTGCTGAACGACCTTCAGCCAGAGCAGCCAGGAAATGCAAGTGTTTCCTGGAAGCATCGCAGCTTGCACATCTGCGATACACCCTACATTCTTGGAACTCGTTATTTGAACATCTCTACGCTGCCGTAGTAGGCGCACGGGCCGGTGCTGCAGGCGCTCGCAGACGAGGTTCAGGCCCCTCATATCACCTATCCTTCGACCATCTCAGTCTCCAGTTCTTGCTCCACGCAGTGGGCACGGGGCCGGTGCTGCGGGCGCTGGCGGACGAGGTAGAAGTCGCGCCGTGGGGCTTGCTGCCGGCGTTCCCGCCCGCGCCGCTGGCCGCGAGCCTGCGCTCCACCGCCGTGCACGCGCTGCAGGCGACCATCAAGGTCCGCTGAGTGATGTGAGGTCTGAAAATTGCAAGTACATCATTCCCGCCCATCTTCGCGCCCACATACTCGGCCGCGATCAGCGCCTTGTAGGCGTTCTTGTTGCCGGGGTAGGTGTACAGCTTGAGCTTGGGCTGCGTCAGCCATGGCGAACGCCCCATGCGGAAACCCTAAACCCAGTCGGCGATCTGTTGACGAGCGCAGATGCTGTTGCGCCAGGGCGATTGATGCCCCGAGGACTCAATATGCAGCTCTTGTAAATTCTTCACACGTCCATGCGTTGCGAATGCATGGGTTCAGCGCTGTACTAGTGTTCTAAGTTTTTTTAGTTCTCACACCTTTGACCACGCTACGTGTATCATTTCCGCTGTAATTCAGACCTGGTTGCGCTGTGTGCAGGGTCTTGTTGACGGATGCGGGGGCTTGTGGCGCCGGCGGGCACCTGCTGACATGCGCCTCTATTTGGTTAAGTTCGACACTGAGACACAAGGCAGGCTTGTCCTTTTGTTCCCGCAGGACTGCGGTGCGGTGTACGGGGTCCTGCTGACGGACGCGGGGCTGGTCGCGCTGGCGGGGCACCGCGCGACGCTCCCGCTGCACCCGGCAGACCTGCTGCTGCTGGCCACTTTCCTGCGCGCCAACGACTCCCTGCGCCAGGTGGGCATGATTGCGAACTTCGACAGTCGACGATTGAGACAAGGCGATGAAATCTGCTGTACCGAGAATATATGATGCCGCTGCATGGACCGCGGACCTGCTGGCCGCCTTTCTACGCGCCAATAACTCCCTGCGCCAGGTGTGAAGCATTGTCTCTTTCCCACGCCTGTCGCTTTCCCTGCCAGAGTGGGACCCGAGCCGGGGTCTTCGACCTGTCCAGGACGGCGGCAGCACGCACAGTACGGCTAGCCACCAGGCCTTGCATGGTCCACACCGGCGCCGCCCGCTGCACACGTTTCCCTCGCGACCTGTTGTGCTTTTCTGGTGTTGTTTCTTTTCACGTGCATCTCTTTGTGGCACAGGGCGAGTCGATGTGCCCGGTGTGCCTGCCGCGGCTCAACCCGGGCGCCTTCCTGCACGCCTACGTCGCCTTCCTGCATCCGCCTTCCGGCATCGCCGTCGCGCTGTTGTCCGCCGTGCCCGACTCCTTCGGCCCGCTGTCGGCGGGACGGCACTCCCTGGAGGCCGACCTCGAGCAGAGCGGCGTCATTCAGGTGAAACACCCCTAAGCCCTAAGAGCTCCCTTTGTGATTGACTGCGCGCTCGACTCGGCTAAGTCGCTATCGGCGGGGCAGGCTACCCTGGAGGCCGACATCACGCTGCACGGCGTCTCCACTTGAAACGCATGCTGCCATCCTTGCTTGCTTTACGAAATTGCCTTACGAAACGTGAGACACGATGCAGAATGCTCCGCAGAGCAGCAGAAGCCGTGGTGAAGCTCAACACTTCACCACGGCTTCTGCTGCTCTGCCCATCTGTCTCTCATATGCAGCCTGCTGCCCTGAAGCTGACCTGCAGCAAACCCCTGGGGGGGCTGATGGCACCCGGCGACCACGACCAATTTGCGACGCGACTGACGGCAGCAATCGTTTGGCGCAGGCGCTCGTGGCCGCGGCAGCAACGGAGGGCGGCGGCCGGCTGCGGCTCAGTGACGACCTGTCTCAAGTCCGAGTCGGCGCCGGCGAAAACTCTGGCGACGGCGATTCTGGCGCCACCGAGTGCGTGACAATCCCGGCGGGGCCGCTGCGGCACTTTGTGTACCATGTGCCGGCGCGGCGGCAGTATCTGGCGCCCGCGCCGCCCCCAGACGCCGCTCAGGTCCGTCTCTTCCGTCATGTGTGAGCCTTGCAATGTCTTTCAAGAGCTTGTGTGTGATGAGTCTGCACTGGCCTTTTCTGCCAGCTCACCCCTGCTGACGTTGCCGCCTTGGCACATGCTGGGTCAAATGCCGCTTCGGCGGCATCAGCTACCCCTGCTCAGCGCCGTCCTGACGAGCCAGTGGCACGGAATTCCACAGCCGATGCCACTCCGCACTGCCAATCATGTGCGGCGTCTCAAAACCCGTAACACGTGCATTTGCCTCAGGACTTCATGGCGGCGATCTCGCGCGTGCACGTGGCAATGTTTGGCGACGCCGCCGCCGCCGGGGAGCCTTTAGCAACGACGGACGCTCCGCCACCCTCCCGCGGCTCGCCAGGCCCCAACGCCGCCGCCGCGGCCAAGGCGCAGGAGCCGCCGCCGGCGCCGCTGCAACGCATGCACTTTTCTGCGGAGGCGGCGCACACTGTGCTGGCGTATGCCGGCCCCGAATTCGTGCTGTATGCGGTGAGTTGGACAACAGGTTCTTCATGCGGTCCTTCCTTTGAATTTCTTTGAGAAGGTCCTGTTCGAGACCCCTGTGCTTGCCTGCCGCACGGCAGCTGCAATGTCGTGTCTGGGCAGCTGCTCACACTGTTGTTCGTTTCGCCATACACCTCTCGAAAGTTACGCATCTCGCAGATACTCCTGACCAAGTGTAGCACGGCTGCTGACATTTTGGGATGCCGCCTCTGCGCCCGTTCCAAAAATATGGTGAAAATACTATCTGTGGCTATGTTGCAAACCCTGCTCATTGTGTGCATAGGTGTTGGAGCCGCTGGTGGCCAAGGCGGCGGCGCTGGACGCTTGCAACACACTGTGCGCGTGGCTCAAGGCGCGCCAGGCGGACCTGTTTCTGCCTTTGTGACGCGCGCGCTCTACCCTAAACCCTAGCGCCGGCGCGCGGGATGGGTCCCGCTGACGAGGCGCCTTTTTGGCGGTGTCAGCCTCTGCTGCTGGCGGAACCCTGTGCCGAGGAGTGCGCCGGCGCTGCTTGAAAGGCTGTGCTCTGGCCATTGTACAGCGTCACAGGCGAAGCACTCTTGACGGGCCTGCTGGAAGGGAACACGGGTGCTCCCTGCTGCGTGAAGTTGAGTTGCAGCCGTTCAATTGGCCTCGAGCAGCGGGGCTTGTACAACAAACGAACATCAAACCACAATAGGTGGCTGCACAGTCAGCAGCACCACGGCAGCAGCGGCGGACGGCACCTGTCATGCACTGGTTTGTGGGCCTATGAACAGAAGTAGAAGCTGGGGATGTGGGCAAATGCTTGTGGCAGTACGTATGCAGCTGATTCTGTGCCGGAATCGAGAGCAACTGCATGATTGAAACCACTTGTCGCCGCCGCTCACTGGCCGCCGCACACATTGTGGGGAAGCCCTGCCTGCATATCTGGTCGTGCATGGCCATGCCTACTTTCAGGTGATCCACCGGCGCAGAAAACCCCCAATCGCCGCACCCACAACCGGGGCCCACAGCTGCTCCGGCAGCTGCTTCGGCAGTGCCGCCCAAGGCCACGCCGACAGCCGCTCCACACCACACACACGCATAGAACTATGAGCAGTCCAACTTGCCAGAACCATTTGTAACCAATCTCTGCGCAGGTGCTCTTGCAGGTTTCATGTTGAGCCTTGAACACCGTTACTATGTAAGGCTGCCGGCGCATGCCACAACATCCATGCAGCCATTGCAGCCCACCGAAATGTTCCTGCCTCCTGTATACTACCAGGCGCCTGTATGGCGACAATGCGGCGGGCGCTCGGGCAACCCCGACTTCCGGACCTTTTTGGCGCATGGCCCGGCACCGCCTGTGCGCAGGTGTGCCTCGCAGAGCCTTCCCATATGCACATTAACAACTACTCATCCCTGCGCATCCCTGCGCATCAGAGCCTGCTGCCATTTGGCGCCCAGCGCCGCCAGGCATGCATGACTCGTGGTGCGCTTGCATAAAGACCGTAGAGTCGCCTCGCTGAGCCACCTGCACCAAATACGGCGACTGGTGGTGGCAGTGCAATCCGCGGGGTTTCACCTGACGGCGCCACACGATGAGTACCTAGCTGCCGACGCAGCCGCGCAAGTTTTGATGGGACGTCTGCCGGCAAGCGTGAAGTTTGCTTCCTAAGCACTGCGAACTTGACGGCCATGACTGCCCGGCTGCGTGAGCACAGCACATGTTTTTTCTTTGGTGTAATGGTCCAGTTGTAGGATCAATTTTGGGATGCTATGAACCAGCCCATGCTTTTGCTGACATTCGCGCCGAGCTTGAATGACTGGCAGGTGACGTGAATACCTGACCTAATGTCCAGACAAACGCTCGAAGCCAAACCTGTGAAAACTGCGGGTCCATCAGTCAAGCCACCATGTGCTGCCGGCGCCACGCGGAGTGCAGCAACAGACAGCTTTTGCAAGCCAGCTCGTGGTTCAACAAAGTTTTTCACTCTCCCTAGCTCTCAGCATCGACTGTGCCTGGCTCGTGTGTCACAGCACCAAACATCCTAGTCGCCCTGCACAGCAGCGCCGCCGCCCACCCGCAGCCCGCCCTTCCGCCGCTTTGCCGCCCTCTGCTGCGACTCTGCCGACGCCGCCGGCCCCTTCGTCCCTGCTGCCTGTGGCGCTGCTGGTGATGCTGCAGCAGGCGAGCCGGCGGCGGCAGGAGCCGCGGCCGCAGCAGTGGCGGACGCAACCGCCGGTGGCGGCCTCCGGGCCGCCGGCTGCGCTGCGGCGCCCTGCAGCAGCCGCACAGTGCAGCGGCCGCACTCGCCGCACTCGGCCCAGCCGGCGCGGTGGCCCTTCTGCTGCGCGTGCGCCACCAGCTTCCTGCACCCGGCAAGTGCTTTCAAATTTGGAGCGATGAGCCAGCATTATTCAGAATGGCCAGATGCCGCAAGGGACCCGCGACAGGTACATGCTTTGCAGGTATACGCAGGGATGCCTCGGCCCAGGAGCAGCCAGCTCGTCAGCGCACATGCAAATGCAGTTGCAGATGCAAATGCACGGCAGACGCGCGGCACAGAGGTGCGCACCCGGGCGCTTGAAGGAGCCGGTGCAGCGGGGGTCGCCACGCGGATATGCCTGGCACTCCTAGAGCATTTGCCGTAAAAACCTAGCATTTCAGGGAACACCTAGACACATTTCGCCTTAGCTTGCCCACCCGGGCGTCTTGAAGGAGCGGTTGCAGCGGGGATCGCCGCACAGCAGCCGCCGGCCCGGCGCCGGCGCGTGCGCCAGCAGCACTTTGCACCCCGCGCACGGCGTCGGCGCCGCGTGCCACAGCCTGATGTCACATAACAACAGGTGTTGAATCTCGTCAATCATCTCATCTGTCTGTCTGCGGCGCGCGCGCCAGCAGCACAGCGTGCAGCCTGCAAGTGACACGGCGCAACCCTGCCGTGGCACCGCCGGGTAGATGATGAGATGACGCCGGCAGGCGTAGGCATGCTGAGCTTCCATACTTGAGACTCAGAACTGGAAATTTCAGGAATGACCAAGGCCAGGGCTGTGCCAGTTCAGCTTAGTGCTGTGCCCGTTTCAGTTTACTGCCATGTCTAGGTTCACCTGAGGCCGCGGAAGGCGTGGCCGGCCAGCAGGGCGTCTAGCGCAGCATACTGAATCTGTCGCAGACTCAGCCGCGGCAGTTCCCAGTTGGACATGGACACCTGCGCGACGTCAAGATGGCAGTGTTGGTAGAAGTATTCGTCCAACTCTGTACACAGCACGCACTGGATCTGCCGCAGGCTTAGCCGCTGCAGCTCCCAGTTGGACATGGACACCTGTGCGACAAAACGCTATTCAGCCATAGGCACATGTGAGGGTGCCAAATCCGGCTGCGAATTTGCTTGAGTGTTTCTTATTGTGGCTGACAAAAGACGATCCCTGCACAGTGCTTCTCAGCACCGAAGCTTCTGCACCTCGGTCTATTGGACTGTTCTGGCTCCGCCACAAGCTTGCATGGAATTGTGCGCACCTTTTTGGGCTTCGGCAGCACCGCGCCCAGCACGGAAGCAGTGACCTTAGCCAGCCCCGGGTTGCGGTAGCCCAGCTCCGACGCGATTGCCTGGCACGAAAGATGGGGACACACTCTTGGACAATGTCCAAGCAGGCAGCCAGGCAAGCCAGGCCTATGACGCATGCGGCTGCGCAATGCAGGAGTTTCACGACCCGAGCAGCCTGCGGCGCAGATGAAAGCGCGCCTGCAGGTCGAAAGCAGAACATCATAAGGACTACACAAAGTATCCGCAGGGTCGCAGAAGGATACCTGCAGGTCGCAAAAGGCACCGAAAGTGGCGCGGCCGGCGCCCTTGCCGAAGGTGCGCGTCATCTTGCGCTCGTCCGCCGACTCCCAACCGAAGCCCACCAGCACCACCGCCGGGTCGCTGCACAGAGAGACTTCAGATTCAATACAAGTTTCCACCAAGGCAATCAACCACACAAGATCTCGCATTCTATGTGCGCTCCTCCGCCCACTCCCAGCTGAAGCCCACCAGCACCACCGCCGGGTCGCTGCACAGGCCAGGGACTTGTATGCAACAACACGGTTCAACCAAAAGACTATGAATTTCTCCCGGCTTTCAGTTCCAAGTGTCGCTCGTCTGCACACTCGGTCATCAGTGGAATCAGTGCAGCCCTCTGCCACTCCCGCCGGGTTGCTGCGCAGGATACAGCAAATGTAGAAGAAGAGGTTCACCTAAGCAGCTTCTGCACGCAGGCTGGCAGCCGCCAGCCGAGCGTGCACGGCCGCACCAGCACCGCCACGGACGAGGACGCTAGCTGAATCATCGCCACGCGCGACACCTTGCCCCGCCCAAAGTCCGGCCGCCACTCCTGTGCACGTGGGCTTAGCCAGCCTCAAATGGCTTCCAGAGGCAAAGCTCTGCGATGCCGAAGTTGTATCAGTGGACAACAGCATTCAAGCACTGCGGCCTGGACGTTGCATCACGCACATATTCGAACATCGAGCACATCTCACTGAGTGACAGGCAGAGACACCTTCGGCTGTCAACACCCGCAAAAGCGCACCAGGTCGATGGCGACGACGGCGTCGGCCATGCTGGCGCGCAGCGCGGCGATTGCCGGCCCCGCCTGCTCCTCCCGCTCCACCAGGTGCACCTGCACACATGTGCAAGGGTTCCAATTTCCATGCTGGCGCTCAGATTCCTAAGCTGGCAAGCAGCGCGTCTTTCACCGGTCCCGCCTGCTCCTCCCTCTCGACCAGGTGCACCTGCGTGCTTGTTTAGAATGTATTAATGCAACGCTCTCGTCACAGCCAGAAGCATCACAAACCAAGGTGGTGAACATGCTTGCCCCCAGGTGCCCGGGGCTCCTCAGCGCCATGCAAGGAAGCTTTAGCACGGCCACCAGTTGGCAGCGCCAGCAGTCACAGTATGGCGTGCATGCAGCACAGCCACACTGTTGCTGTACCGCAGTGCAGTCTCTTGCCTGGATGGGGCCCAGCTCGATGGAGGATGTGCAGGCCGCCTCGCTGCTGTCGCTGCCGTCCTGCCGCTGCTGCGCACGCGTCATGTCGCCCAGCAGCGCCGCCCACTCGATGTGGGGGACCGCCACTGGGAAGCTGCACCAGGGCGGCGCGTTTGCGCGGCGGCGCGCCGGCTGCGGCGGCGGCTCCGCGGCCGCGGCGGCTGCCCGCGCCACGGCGGCCTCGACCGCCAAGCCGCCGCCGCCAGTCATCCCATCACTGCCGCTGTCCTGCGCGGCCGCCGCCGGGTTGGCCGTGCTTGCCTGGCTGGCGCTAGGGGCGGCGTTGGCGGCGTTGTCGGCTCGCGGCAGGTGGCAGCAGGGTGCATCGGGTGCGCACGCCGGCACATGCACCGCCTCCCACAGGCCGACCTCGTGTGCTTCGTCGGCTGCAGCACCGGCGTGCAGCTGCTGCTCCGCTGCTGCAGGGCCGCCAGCAGCGGTCAGGTGCAGCAGCTCGTCCTCCTCTGCCGAGTCCGAGGCGGCGTCCTCCGATGTGAGCTGTGTCGCGGCGTGGGCGCCGCGCCGGCCGGCGCCGCATTTGGCGCCGCCGGCCAACGCGGCGCCGCCAAATGCGGCGCCGAATACGCCGCCGCCGAGTCTGCACGAGTCCAGGTCGCTCGCGGTGCTGCTGACGTGCGGCAGACCGCGCAACTGGCCGCCCAGGCCGCTGGGCGTCACCGCCGGGCTGCCGCTGCGCGCTGACAGCGGGCTGCTGCGGAATAGCATGGACGAGCCCCACGGCCGAGCCAACTGCGCCGCCGCCGCCTCGTGGCGGGAGGCCAGCAGCGCCTCCGCCGCCCGCCGCCGGGCCGACTTTGGCCGCGACGCCTCGGCGCCGGAGCTGACCGGCGTGCTCGCACCTGATGTTGCTGACAGGTCTGTGCCGCCGCCGCCGCGGGCGCAATGCCGCGCCGGCGGCATGATGCTGGTGTCCGACGCGTCCGACGCCGGGCTGGCGTTCCTCTGTATGTGTGGAGATGCAATTCGTCAAGATCAATGCGCCAAGGGTCGCTACCAGCGTACACAGGATGAAGCTGCAGGCAAGGCATCCGCGAAGTCTGCACAAGGCGCTCAGGGGAAGCTTAAAAACACCACGCACCTGCAGTGGCGCGCCAATGTGTGATGTCGTTTGTGCTGAAATGTTCATCGTTTCGCGGCAGGTGTCACGCATGGATTGGCAGGCACCGACGGCTGCTACCTCGGATGGTTCAACCCGCATTACCGACTTGTGCATGCGGATACACCTTCGCTGCAGGAAGCTCAGCTGACCTGATGTGTTTACCCGCAGCATACCATGAGCTAGCACGCCGGCGACCGAATGAGCAACTGCTGGGCTGCGGGAGGCTTCACTTTAGGCCTACTATAATTAGGCAGTTCTTGCCAAGCTTATTCGGCATTATTCATGACTAAATCTGCAATTTGTGCGCCTCACACTCAAGCGACGATCGGAGCAGACAACGTGCACTCGTACAACCCCTGATTCCTGCTGCGTTTATTCGGCCGATATCTGCGACTCTGCGCTTGCCTCGTCGCGGCCTTCTGAGTCGCAGCTTCGCTACCCGCTGTCAACCATGCCGATCGCCAGCGCGCCCGGCGTGGTGGAGATGCCTGCGGACCGCAAAAGCTTCGATGCCGCCACCAGCTCGTCCTCGCTCACAGCCGCTGACGAGCTGGACCATGCGTGGAAGCGACAACGCTCGCTATCCCGGTGCAGCGCTGCAGGTTGGTGACGTCGAAGCTGCCGAGCCCGACGACTCTTGAAAGACCTGCTCGAATTCTGTGCAGCCCGTACACCTCAACCCTCCGCCAGCTCAAACTAGAGACTTCGATCCCAACGCACACCACACGCCTCGGGAGTGGCGCCTGTGCCAGTCAACGAGGTGCCTGGCAAGGCAGCAGCGGAGTCAGCAGTACTTGTCAGCATCTATCTTGGATGTCTGCCTGGCGCAACGATGCGTTGTCAGGTTGGTCGCACTGCACATGCTCTCGCTGTCACGCGGTTAGAGGACACAGTATGCGTGCTGTCCACACATCACGGTGCCCATGGCCGCCGCCGTCGCCGCCACCGTGAGTCGTTGCGTCTCCCACAGGCGCCTCCGTCAAGTGGGACGAGCACCTGAGCGCCGAGGGCGGGGCACGGGAGCCGCCAATGCTTCGCTTCACTCACACTATGCCACATCATATGTTCTGCCTCGCTGCACTTGTTGTTGACACTCACGCAGGCGCCGCCGTCAATTGGGACGAGCACCTGAGCGCTGAGGGCGTGGCGCGCGAGCCGCCAACGCTGCGCATAATTGCGTCGCGCTACACCGGCATCCCGGGCGTCATCGGCCTCCACGGCGGCTTCCCCGCGGCAGAGGCCTTTCCCATCACGCAGCTGTCGTACACGCTGCGCGACGGCACCAGCGTCAGCATCGACGACCCCGCAAAGGCGAGTGACCTGCCCGCTGCGTGGCGGCCTTAGTTTTGGCGGACCGTCCCTTGGTGACGCATGCCAGCTGAAGCAGCTTCTGGTTTGAAAACGCACGCAAGTTCAGGTTTCTGATTTCTGCAGCGGCTGCGAGCAGCAACTCACTGTGCCGCACCGGTGACTGCCTCTGTGCCGCCAACTGACGATGCAGCAACCAGCAGTCCTGCCTCGGATAGTCAATGCAGCCAATCAGTCAGGACGGCAATGGACAGCTTGCTGACAATAATCGCTGATGCTGCTCCTGCTCGTTTTGTTGCAGCTCAACGCAATGCAGCAGTACTGCATTGCGCCGACCGGCTACCCGCCGCTGCATGCTTGGGCGACGGCGCACACCGCGGCGATGCATGCGCCGTTGGCGCCGACGGCCACCTGCATCACCACCGGCTCCAACGCCACCCTGGAGGTAAGATACGTTCAAAAGCATTGGTGATCAGACTCAAGTTCTCTGAGCACATCGACTGCAATCCAGACACGCCACCTGCATCACGGCCAACTCCAAATCCGCCACAGAGCTTTTGCGAAAACTCATAGAGCACTGTTTGCCAGCTGCTTCTGCAATCACTGCGTTCAAGGAGACCAGGCGTCGAAGCACGCACGCAAGCGCTGCTCGCATGCAAAACAGCAGTGTAGGGCCGCGAACCCTGCCCCGGTGGCGTCTGACGTAGATGTCTCACCTTGCGCGCAGATGCTGTGCTCGCTGCTGATGGAGGCGGGGGACTACATGCTCACGGAGCAGTACACATATTCCCACATGGTGGAGGGCACCATCAACCTGCGGGGTTACAAGGCGCTCCCTGTCGCCATGGACGCGTCGGGAATGCTGCCAGATGCGCTGTCCGCGGCGCTGGAGGAGGCGACGGCGGCGGCAAAGCGCACCGGCGGCCGCCCGCCGCGGGTGCTGTACACCGTGCCGACGGGGCAGAACCCCACAGGTAGAGGCTTCAGCAATGCACTGGACTCTTCACCAGTACATCAGCCTTGCCTTTTCTCATCCGTCCCCTGCTCACGTTCAAAACTTGCAATGATGTTGCACCGGCACCGTGGAGGCTTGGTGGTCAGGTCATTTGATGCCCGCTCCTGCAAGCGACCAGCATCGGGTTGCACCGAATCGCCGGTCCATTGCAGCAGGCGCCATGATCTACCGGCACGCACAGCGGAGATCTACGCCATCTGCCGCCGATGTGACCCTGCAGTTCAAAAAGCCATCCAGAACACTGAATTGCTGTGTTGTGCTGCCGCAGGGTCCACAGTGCCGCTGGCGCGCAAGGCGGAGATCTATGCCATCTGCCGCCGGTATGACGTGATCGTGCTGGAGGACGACCCGTACTACTACCTCCAGTTCCCTGACGCCTCTGGTGCGCTAGCGCAATCTCATGCTTTGAATTCGGTGAAAGCAGGGCACTGGCGTGCCTTTGCGCTTGCACCTTCGATTCTGCCAGCTTTGGGGGTTGGAAGCAGAGTTTGAATCCTCTCGTTTCCATGTTCGCCGAGCCGCGAATCGCAGCCTCGAAATCCTGTGGAATGTCAGCGCATTTTGCCTGACGCCCAGTCTATCCCGTCTTGCAGGCGAGCCCAAGGGCCTGGACCGGCTGGAGCGGTCCTACCTGTCGCTCGATACCGATGGCCGCGTCGTGCGGCTGGACAGCTTTGCAAAGTTTTTGGCCCCCGGGCTGCGCCTGGGCTGGGCGACGGGCGCGCCGGCCATCATCCAGAAGCTGGTCTACTGCATCACCGGCTCATCCCTCGGCGCCTGCTCCACCACGCAGGTGAGGGTTTCGGCGATTCAAAAGCTGCAACAATGATGCAGGCCTCAGCGCTCATCAAGAAGTTGGCCTACTACATCACTGCGTTGTTGCTGGGCGCCTGCTCCGCCAATCAGGTGAGAATCTTGTTGGCGGATTAGTGCCAAGGGTGTATGTAGGGTATGTGTTAGGAAACTTTCAGAGTTGCGAACGCCAATGGTGGAAAGGGTCGTCCCTGGGCGCCTGCTGCACCACACATATGAGATCTGATGTCAGTGTTTGAGAGGTAAATCTTAGGAAGGAAGGCTGTGAGCACCGTCGCTTTGGTGGGAAGATGGCACAAGTGGCCATGCAGTCAAGACGCCCTGCCCCACTTTCTTTCTGAGGGCTCGCCCGATTTCTGCGAGAGTGGTCTGTACTCTGGCAGTCTCCCGCTGCTCCATCATGCGTTCGTTGTGCTCATTCCGCCCTGCAGGTGATGTGACGGAGATGCTAGCAATGTGGGGCGGCAGATGCTGTAGCCTCAAGCCTCGATGTTGCTTGGCGTACACACCTCTGTCATTGCCTTCTGTGTCAGTCTGTCGAAGCAACTTGGGGACTCGTCTGCTCGTCTACAGGTGATGGTGACGGAGATGCTGTCGGCGTGGGGCAACGCCGGGCTGGCCGCCCACGTTGCCGACATGCAGCGCTCGTACGCGCGCCGCGCCGGCGTCATCCTTGCAGCGGCGGAGAAGCGCCTGACTGGCCTCGCCAGCTGGCTCGCGCCACAGGTGATGCTCCTTGTGATGGGAGCGCTGTTCAAACCAGAGATGTGATGATTATTTCAGGTGGCTGTAGTGCGTCATGCATCATCCTTGCTTCGGCGTAGAAACCCTGGCGGGCCTCGCCAACTGGCTCGCGTTGCAGGTCAATTCTGTTCTTGTTCAATGTCATTATCTCCTGGGGCCAAAGTGACATCACGTCCCACAGGCAATGCTCTCGAAGTCTAGCTGCCATGTCTCAAGCCCACTTCATGGCAGGTCGCAATGCGAAAAACTACTGGCATGACCCGCCGCGCTAGCCGTTGGCCGCCTCAAAAGACTGGCATCGGTTGCGCCCGATGTTGTGCCGACATGCGGCTCGATGACAATTACGCGCTCCTGCAGGCGGGCATGTTCATGTGGATGGCGCTGGGCGCCGGTGTCAAGGACGCAGACGAGATCCTGGACCTGTGCGCTGAAGCGCGCGTCGTCTTCGTGCCTGGTGAGCATTTTCCCAGATCAGAGTTGTGACCTTGCTTGTGTCACAGTCGGAATGCTCGAATGGTATTAGGATGATGAATTTGTCTCGAGCTGAATTGCGAATCTGCGTGTCGTGTCAGAAGCCTCTGCCTGGTGAACAAGCACAGGGGAGGGAAGGGGCCTCTGGAGAGTGTGCTTGAAAAGAAACTTTAGCTTTAGCTTCTTTTATGTGCAGATCATTGCTGCCATCGACAACTCCGCTTGATGCCACAACACCCTCTTCTGAGTGCAAACGAATCGCCTGCCCCCATGCGCGCAGGCCGCATCTGCCACGCGCTGGGCCCGCGGCCGCCGACGCCCTGCCCCTTTGTGCGCATCTCCTTCGCCGCCGCCTCGGACGCTGATCTGGAAGCCGCCATGGAGCGTCTTGCGAGCGTGCTGCGGGCGTTCGCGAAGAGCCGGCCGGCGGGCGGCGCCGCGCCGCCAGCGGTGGCCGCTGAGGCGGCGGAGATCGCCGGCGAGCCGCTGCCGCCAGGCCCCGCTGCCGCGTGAAGCGTGTCTTACATGCAACATCATCGGAGTGAGGATCCACCCACCCTGAGCAAGACTGGCAAAATTGACGGAATCTGAGCCGGGATCGCAATCGGCGGCAGCTGATTCGCTGCAGCAGGGTGGCACTGCAACATCTTTTACCCCTCAGAACGCTTCAGAGCGACACGGCGCGGAATTGTGGGCATCGACTACGGCCATCGTGGCAGGCAGGCGTGGAGTTCATGGTGGGCGATTGGTAGAGTGTGAGAAACAACCTTGGGTGAGAGAAGGCGGTTTAGGGAGCGGATACGAGTGTGCGTCATTGCATTTACTTACCCACCTTGCGCACCTGGAGCAGGCTGCAGGCAGTGTTGTCGTTGTGTGGGTCGTGAGTGGGCTCTAGAGAGCTGTCCTTCAGCAGAGAATTGCTGGTTGAGTGTTTAGCCTACGGCAGCTGTCCGTACAGGGTTCCATATTTGAGCGGTGTGGAGGTTCATTGAAGCTGGTACTGTTCGTCATGACTTGTTAGATCATTGGCCGTGTCTGCTACTGTGTTCCGTAGTCTAACCCACAGAAACGGCTTATGATAAGTACCAAGGGTATTTGCAATGTCCACTTTACCCACTATTTTCTAAAAACCGCTTGTAGTCTGAAGGCACCATGTGTCAATCTCCGTACGTCAACACAAATATCTTGTCGCGACCTTTTCTGAGCGCAGCATCCACCCCTCAACTTGATCGACTGCTTGCCGCCTTCACCTTGTGCTCGCAAGCATCATGCCCCATGCCACGATCTATCAGCCGGCCGGGCAGCGCAGATCGCCTGTCTTTGCCTCGCTGCGTGCGGCTGTCATCGGCGGCAGCAAATGCCTGAGGGCCGCCGCTTTGTGCCCGTTTACGCGACATAACGGCAATTATGTCTCGTATGGCAGCTCAGTACACCACCTTGCAGAGCTCCACGAACTCGCCAGGTGAATGACCCTGTAGCAGCGAGTGGCAAGATTTTGAGACAGATCGGAATTTCAGCAGGCATGAGCCGCATTGCACGGCGCAATGATGGCTACATTTGGAGGTCAAAATTTGAATCTGCGATTGGAGCGTCGCAGCTCAACAGCCTGTCAGAGTCACAGATTGAACGCCGCGAATTTGCAGTTTGCAGACCTGCACAGAATTTTGTGAAGCACACGTGAACATCAGCACTGCACCTGCCGCCGTAGGGCAGCCGAAGGCCTGGCGTATGCGCCTCAGGACGCACACTTTTATAACGTTTCGAGCTTGAAAATGCATTGAGATGCCCTGTTCTCTCACCCATCATGGTCGCCGTAGAGGGATCGCAGGCCTGGTGCAGGCGCTGCTCCGAGACACCGCGCCCGCGCGGCGCGCTCAGCTGCCCCACCAGGTCGCGCACGCGCTCGAAGTCCAGTCGCGCCTCGCCGCTCCCGGCCACCCTGCGGCGATGACATTTGAGCTGTCGGACTTCATCTTTAAGTCGGCGAAGCGTGCTCAGCTGGTACACCGACCGGGTCTCGACACTCGCGCGCTCTCGAAGTTCAGCCGCCTCTCGCCGCCTGCAGCCGCCCTGCAGCACAGCACAGCTCTTCACTTACTGCATGTTGGTCCGCATACGCTTGAAAGATAGAAAGACTGACGATGTGCCGTCTGTAACGGCCCCCAGCAAAGGAATCTGGAGAGTTCATTGGCCACACCCCCAGGCCTTCCTCGCCGCCTTGGCCGCCCTGCAGCGAAACGAATGGCACTCTAATGCGTTGGAGCGCTCTGGGGTTTCCCGGCACGGCCGCCATGCGAAGGTAGGCCGTGCTTGTTGGCGCCGACACTGGCTGAGTATCTGCGCAATCCCTCGTCAGATCAATTCTCCTCACATGTTCGTTGACTTCGGGGGTTCCAAGAACAGCAACCGCTTTCTGTTTCCATCAAGTGCTCTGTGACCTCTGCCGTCAAAGCACGGTCTTGTGCAGAACTGTTTGATGAGCGCACGCGGACAGCAAGCCGGACAGCAGGCGTCGGAGCCGCCGCCGTTGGCGCCGCTGCCGCCGGCGCGGGCGCGGCGCAGCTCAGCGGCGTTCTTCGCCGCCAGGTAGGCGCTCAGCCTCTCCTTGCCGCCCATGCTGGCACCCTCGTCCTTCACAATAACTGGAAACACATCGGGGATTGTCAACAAATAAGCGAACTGGCGTGAATTTCGACCGGCGGCGTTGTTTGCCGCCAGGTAGGTAGGTTCCCTGTCCCTCCTTGCCGCCCATGCTAGCGCCCTCGAACTGCGGAAGTTGACAAACATTATGGCGAAACAAACGAACAAGCATGCTGGCGCCCTCGTCGCGAACCGCAGGACGAGGGCGCCTGCGCTTCACTGACAAACGCGATGAACAGAGCAGTGCCCTGCCAACCACATAATGAGCGCCCCGTAAGTTCTGAATTGTGCAGAGCTGAATCAACCGCACAGACACATCAATCGTAGAACTGGTCAGCCTTCTAGAGCCGATCTGCGTACGCAGATAATGCAGTATGGAATTCAACGATTCTAGCGCTGCAGCGAGTCTGGGGACAAGCGCCTGCCTTGTTGATGATACCCAGGCCCGCCTCGCCGGCGTCAAAATTGCAAAGTTGTCAGTATGAAAATTCCTATTTTCTCCCCTCTCACCATGCCCGCCTTGTAGACGATGTCCAGGCCAGCCTCGCCGGCGTTCTGCTTGGTCGCCTGCAGCATCGCTGCCGAGTCCACCTGCGGTACGCGGCGCAGAGAGCATTAAGCAGAGCTTTACTCGGACAGCGGGTGGTTCGGACAGCGGCTATCGAGAGTCTGGACGCTGATGTTGTTTCACTGCTGGTGCATGCCTCCCAGCTGGATCCCGCACGGTGCGCTGCCAGCGCGGCATGTGGCTGCAGATATGCCACAGGCAATGCGTTGCTGACATGAGTGGGGTGCACTGCAGGCAAGCACAGTCAGGAGTACAGGTGGCGGACGCGCCCTGAAGGGGAAGGCGGCAACGACATTGGATACCAGTTGAGGATTTACAGTTCAGAGTTGTCGCGCCTTGAAGCACAAGGCGGCAATGATGACGGATACCAGTATAGGGTTTGCAGTTCAGAGTTGGCGCGCCTAGAAGCGAAAGGCGACGATGATGATGAAGACCAGTGTGGAAGGTGTCGAACACCGCCCCTGCAGGTCGTCACGACGACGTCGTTGGAGGTGTTGTGTGATGCGCTTGGCATGTAGATGTGTTGGCGTGTCGATCTTGCTCTGCGGAAGCTCCTTGCTTCACTACTATCGACTAGGAAAAAAAGGAACGGCATGACACAACAGCGTGCAGGGCTGGCGACTCAGCTGCGACGCACCGATCAGGTAGTAGGAGCCGACAAAGGCCGCGGCGAAGGACATCAAGCTGTGGTGGGGCATGCCCGTTGACAGCGTCAGGAACGCCGACAGCCTGCATACAAACAAAAGTAAATCCAATATATATACTACAAGAAGTTGTGGTGCGGCACGCCCGTCGCCAGCGTCAGGAACGTCAACAGCCTGTATACGATGCACAAAGCAGACATGAATCACACACATATATGGAGTCAACAAATTTCACGCGGCACGCGCGTCGCCAGCGTCGAAACGCAGACTGCCTGCGTCAGCAAGCGCAAAAAGATTGTCAGACATGCTGACGACTGCATGCATCAGGAGGCATTAAATGTCAGGAATGCTGCATGACAGCCTGCATCAGCAGGCACAGAGAAACAATGGCGGTGAATTGTCGTCTTGTGGAAAGTTACGGAGGCAAAACTAGAGAAAGAATGGGAAACAGTTGGCCTCACGTGTAGCCACCCCAGGCGACACCCAGGTCCAGCACCGTCTGCAGCAGCATGCCGAACGCCGCCGCCAGCGACCCGAATGGCACAGACTTTGCGGTCAAAAACCATCAACGTGCCAGAGGAAGGCTGCAACCGACAGGAGCGGCCCATCACACTCATGCTGCCATTCATCAATAGAATGAAAAGTTCGGATCTTGCTGTGCTCAAGCCCGCAACTGGTGTTGCTGAAAGGGGGATGACGACAGGTGCGCAACAACGTGCGCACTGGCGGCGCAGCGCGCGGCGCAGGGAATTATTGTCAGCGGTGCTGCCGCCGGAGGACTGCCACTTCTGCACGGCGCGCTGAGCCAGGTCCGCGTCCATGCCGCCGTCGTTCTCGCTTCGCGGCGGTTGTCACGGCGGTTGTCGCGGCGCCATTGTTGACACTGCCGCGGCCGCTAACCTTGTTGCCGCCTGCGTCCTGCGCCTGATCATTTCCGTGCATGGAGAAAGAGGATTTTACGAGGGTTCTTGAGAATGGCTTTCAGTACCGGAAGCGAGCACCTGCGTTCGCTGCTTTGTGTGCGCGCAATGGCGTCAGAATCGACCCGCCTGAGCATTTCCTGCAGCTGGGACCACGCTCGCAGCGATTCCTGATATATCGTGTATCAGCTTGAATACTCGCGCGTTATGGTCGTGCCCTGCAGCGCACGGCGTGAAGCCTTCGCAGATCGATCACCATCCCGAAGGACCAGCTCCGGAACCACGTGCCAACAAGAACCCTTGCTGACCTGACTTCAGTGCTCTCTGCTGTCGATTTGACCGATGTTAACCTTTAGAGAGGGGCGCTGCTGCGCGTTCATGCATCTGACCGTGCGTCGGCTGCAGACTGCGCTCCTGCCAACATGGTGCATGACCGGCAGCAGCGAGCCGCCCAGGCCTGTTAACGGCAAGCTCCGCATCTGAGGCAGCGGCTGCGTTCCGAATCTCGGCGACGCCGTGTGCATGCTGGCCGCTGCGATCGACTGCATCTTGCGGCTGTTGTCAGGTTTGTGCGTGCAATAACAGCAGCTCCTCAATTGGTCGTTGCAAACACGCTGCACCTTCCTGTCTGGGCTCCAGGCGCAACGCTCGAGCGCGAAACTCTCTTCTGAATGGGGTACTAGGCTGTGAGAAGGCAAAATCGCCAGCTCACCGATTGTTCCGAGACTGAGCGGGACTCTCTACTTCATCGGCAGGCAGGACCGATCTCATCCTACGGTGCAGTGTGAAAAAATGGGAATGCTGCTGATCGGCAGACTCCAAAGCCAATTCGCATCACCGAATAGCGCGCAGACGCACGAAACGTGAGGCGTAGAACTCGGGGTTCATGCCGCCCTCTTATTGTGTTTCTCGGCGGCACTGGAAGAGCAGCCTCGCCCGGCGGCCGCGGCGGCGCCCCGATTAGGGCCCTATGTGCGGCGCGCAAATGAGCGCAAGCACGGCGCACGCCTGCACGGCGCAAGAGCACTTGGAGATAATCGCTGAGACACAGACAGATGCCAGCGACAGGACGCACGATTGGCCGTTCAACCCCCCGGCTTGTACAGCGCAAACAGGTCGTCTAAGCCATCGTGCACTGCTGATGGTGAAGGGTATCACACGAGCTCGAACCCACTCGTGTTGAAGCCCGTCTCACCTTGATCAGGATGTTGACGGCGGGGCCGGCGGTGTCCTTGAAGGGGTCGCCCACCGTGTCGCCCACCACCGCCGCCTGGCACCATCAATAACGACATTTAGCTAAATAGTCCTTTACATTGGCCCAACCATCAACCGCAGCAGCACGTCGCCCACCGTGTCGCTCACCGCCGCCGCCTGCATCATCAACAAGGAGATGTAGGGAAAGAGTCCTTTAAATTATTCCTGCTGCAGCAGCACGTCACGCACCGTGTTGCCCAACACCGCCGCTTGCACCATCCACAGGGAAAGAGTCCTTTGCATTCAAAATGGAGTTCCTTTCTGTTTACCCCAACCATCAGCCACAGCAGCATGTCGCCCTCGGTGTCACCCACCAACGCCGCCTGCATCGTAATCAGACAACAGCAGCTTTGCACATCTGCGCCTTTCCCCTGACCTCGCACACAATGAGCGCCTGACACCTTCCACTCCCGAACGATGCACCACTATACGCCCTACACCGCTCACCAGGTGGCAGCGCGGCGCCTGCCGCAGTGCGTGCCAGCCGCAGGTTCCAATGCATATCTCCATGCTGAAGCCTGAAGGATCAGGGATCTGGTTTGGAGATTCAGTTCAAGGGCAACTGCGCTCCCCGTTGCAGCAAGTGCCCTTGCTGCTGTGCGCGCCCGTCGTGGAGTGTGCTTTCTGGTTAGAGAACCTGAAGACTTTCAGAAATTTAGGTTTGTGTTCAGATGAGTTGCGCACCCGGTGGCAGCGGGAGCCCTTGCCGCCGTGCGCGCCCGCCTCGATGTACTTCTTCGTGTTGTCCCAGGCGCCGCCGGCGTTTGCCATCATCAGCCCCAGCAGGCTGCCCGACACTATGGCGCCCGTGAGCAAGCCCGCCAGCGCCGACGCGCCGCCGAGGAAGCCCACCGCCAGCGGCGCGACGATCGCCAGCAGGCCCTGCAGTGACAAGATGAACATCTGAGTGTGCCTGCCTCATAAAACAGTAATCGATACAGAGCCAGCGCCGACGCGCCGCTGAGGAAGCCCGGCGTCAGCGGCATGACGATCGCCAGCAGGCCCTGCAGCAGCGGGGAAATCACAGTTGAAAAAAGTCGGCTCAAGTTCCTTTGAAAGGCGCCTTTTGCGCCGCCGAGGAAGCCCATTGCCAGCGGCGTGGTGTTGGCCAGCAGGCCCTGCGACCAGAGAAGCAGGCGGGCAGTGGTGACCGCCTCCACGCAGCGCTTTCAGCCGCGCTCTGAGTGGTTGATGTTTGACTTTGGATGCTTGTGGATGCTTATGTCTAGCCAAGCATGCAGGCGCACCGGCGCAACCATCTGGCGCAGGCTGGCGGTGGTCACCAGCTCCACGCAGCGCTTGTAGTCCGGCTTCATGCTGCTGCCCTCGTCCAGTAGTCCCAGGTCGAACTGCCGCCGCACCTGGAAGAGGAAATATGAGGAGCGTCTAGGTGTTGCTGTGAGCAGCAGTATAATCGCGGTGCGTGTATCACAAATCGAGGCGGCTGTCCTCGTCCGGCAGTCCCAGGCCGATGTGCCGCCGCAACTGAAGCGCACAGCGAAAAAGCCAATCTGAGCACGGCAGACAGCACTACAGGGAGCACAAGCTGGAGTTCAGCAGGTGATGCCGCGTAGCTGCCGTGAAGCAGTCCTGCCCGCTGGTGCAACATGCCTGCTGACCAGCACCGCTTGCTGCTCATTCTGCAGCACGGCAAATGGTGCATCCAGTCTGTGCTGCTCTGAGCACTGATTTACTTTGTTTCAACGCCGTACCTCCTGAATGACTGCCGAGGCGGCCTTGCCGACGGCCAGCATTGTGAAGCCGCAGAACACAAACGGCAGCACGCCGCCAAGCAGCAGCCCTGGCATCACCTGCAGGTAGGATAGAGGGGCTTCACGGGAAAAAATTTTCCGAACAAAGGCTGGTTCCCGCACAAGACGAGCGGCAGCACGCCACGCAGCAGCAGCAAGGGCCCCTGCGCGGGCACGAATTTGGTGACCTACTGCTGTGCCAGCCCCCTCTAAACCCGGCCGACAGCCAGAACTCCCTAAACACTGTACGTTGCTGCGACAATCACATGCTGTAAATTTGTCGATAGCCTGCCATGGCGAGCTGAAACCTTCAGAGCGTGCCTGTGCTGCTCCGTCAGCACGACTGCCGGTGCGAAATGTTCATAGAGTTAGCGCAGCATCAGCGATGATGTCGCACACAGGGCCCCGGCAGCAGAGTCCTAAAAAACATCACAATCCATCGTATATGACCAGACAATCTACCCGCATAATCGTATGCAACCCATCGCTGGGTCTGCTATGTTATCGCCGTGCAGGCCGCCCGCGCCGCTGGGCACGACCTCCCGCTGAAACAGCTGTGCGAATGCAGACGGCAGCGCGAGCGCAGTCCGGCTTCTGTCCCGTGTATTATGACAAAACCCTTACCGCTGGATCTGCGATGATGTCGGCGTGCAGGGCGCCCGCGCCGCTGGAAACCACCTCTGCCTGGAACGCCGACAGCAGCGCCAGCGCCGTGAGCACAGCGCTGCCGATGGCAAAGCCCTTTCCTGTTGCGGCTGTCGTGTTGCCCAGCGCGTCCAGGGCGTCTGTCCGCTCCCGCACCTGCAAAACGTTGTCCAATGTTATGGAAACAATTTAAAGCTTTTGATGCTTCATTCCGCAGACCGGTGGCCGGCATGTCGGCCAGTGCGTTCAGGACGCTGTGCGCATCTGCACACCGTCAAGTGCCCATGCAGGGTCGCCGCCAGCTATGTTCAGGCATCAGGCGCCCACCTCGGTCAATGGTGGTGTGCATCGGCAGTGGTGTCCGCGGTCGGCCCTGCACACCCCTAGCAGCCCCAACAACCCAGCAAGCTCAATCACACGCATGCAGTGCGGCAGAGCGATCCCACAGCCGGCGTTTTAGAACCCTCCTCATCTCCGGTGGCATGTCGGCCATCTCCGTGATGGCAGCCAGCATTGGGTACCACAGGGCTGTATGCATCTGCTAGGACAAGACGTCCTAGAACACAGGATCGCCACTTCATAACAATTCTCCCACCTCTGGTGGCACGTCGGCCAGCTCCGCGATGCCACCGGCGCGGATCACCACGGGACTGTATGCATATGCTAGGAGAAAGCGTCCTAGATCACAGAATTGCCACTTCAGAATGTCCCCCACCTCCGGCGGCACTCCGGCCATCTCCGCAGGCCGCTGGCATTGTCCACCACAGATCCGTACACATCGGCCGCCAGGGTGACGCCCAGTGTGCTGAGCATGCCAATGGATGCGTTCCATTAGAGCATTTCGCAAACAGAGAAAGTGAAAACCGCACCTCCGGTGGCATGTCGGCCATCTCCGCAATGCCGCCGGCGTTGTCCACCACGGGTCCGTAGGCGTCGGCCGCCAGGGTGACGCCCAGCGTGCTGAGCATGCCGACGGCCGCGAGCGCGACACCATACATGCCGGCCAGACGCAGCGTGGCGACTATGGCGGCCACGATGAGCGCTATCGACGGCAGCGTGGAGAACATGCCCACCGCTAGGCCCCTGTCAAAACAATGCAACAGGGTTTTAATTTGTTCAGAAATGATTTGCGGACGGCAGCGTCGAGAACATGCCCACCGCCAGGCCCCTGTGACACACTGCAATAGGGTTGGAGGTACAATGTCGACGGCAGCGGGGAGAGAATGCCTACCGCCAGGCCCCTGTCACATGTTGCAAGGTGGCTTGTGCGCTTCCTCAGATGTAGTTGTCAACAGGAGCATCGACCACGTGCCTACTGCCAGGCCACTGTCACAGGGTGCGCAAGTCGCATAGTGTTTATTCCTTCCAGCAGAAGAACTTGGATCTTTGCAGCTCCGTCTGTCGATCTGGCAGGGGTGGTCGTCACTGTTGGCCGTCACTCATGCGCTACTGCCGCAGTCAGTACAGAAGCGTATCTGTTTGGAGGAGCATGTTGGGGCTGCAGCAAGGCGCCAATGTGAATGTCGAGGCGCGCACCTGATGAGCACTGTGGCCGGGCCGGTCTCGGCGGCTGCTGCGATGCCTTGCACCGGCGAGAACGCTGAGCTCGTCCAGTACTCTGTGGCTGTCCCTATAAGCACCCCTGTCGCTAGGCCTGCAGAGCAGCAAGCACAGCATGCTGATTTGCACGGAAAGAAAAAGGACATGTTCAGGGCATGGAGCAGAATGCGTCACGCTGTCCTCCTCATGTCATTTCAGACAACGCAACCGGCGGCCGCATGCACCAACCGAATGGGGCATCAGCCATTGTGTGTGTAATACACCTCCTCCGTCAGCTTATCATCGGAAGGTTCTGAACGGAAAGGGCAGCGCGCACCAATGAAGACGCAGCTGAAGAGGGCCAGCGGCGCGCGGAAGCCCATGTTGGGGATTATCAGTCCCGCCGCCAGAATCAGGATGACGCTGGCGATGCTGGTCCCTGTCCGCAGCGCCTGCATCGCCATCACAGAACCAAGTCAGCACCAGTCGCTGCCTGAATACTCGAAGTTCACAGGTCTTCGGGTGGAACAGCGATGATGGCACTTGTGGCACTTGTGCCTTTAGACGAATGCAGCCATGCGTGAAGTCGAAAGCCAGTGTGGCTTACAAAGCTTTCACTCAAACAGCTCGCCTGAATGCAGGCGCGCAATGTGCCTTAGCGGGCTGTGCATCACCAAGCTCCGAGCACTTGCCTGCAGCAAGGCCGCCTGGGAGGCGCCCTCATGCGTGCGCACAAACAGCGAGCCGATAATCGCCGCCGCGACGCCCGCGCCTGCAATGTGCAGCGGCAGCGCCAGCCCCGGTTCCCCGTGCTCCGCCATCCTGCACGGCATGACGCGATGGCAGTTTTCAAGCTTGGGGCGGGGGTAAGCATAGATATCGGGAGACTGAGCAGCCAAGAAAGCTTGGACGTGGTGGGCAGACACAGCGCGTCTTTGCTGCACATCGCTATGTGGTATCTGGAGTCTGTAGCAACATTGGCACTTCACTGTTGCGCATCAACATGCTTCAGCCAGCAGTAGAGGCCCAACGTGACACGATGCCAAATAGCTTCGGTCTCCTCCCAACCGTGTCAAAGCGCGCACCCCGGGGTGAGCAGCGTACAACTCGAAGAGATCGGCGCCCAATGCCACTTTCGAGAGTGACTTGAGGTCGTTGCGTTAGCCAACAATGCGCACCCGAGGGTGCAGGCGGCGATGATGGAACCGACGTACGACTCGAACAGGTCTGCGCCCATGCCGGCAACGTCTCCCACATTGTCGCCGACGCAGTCTGCAATGACGGCAGGGTTGCGGGGGTCGTCCTCAGGGATGCCCGCCTCCACCTGAGACGAGGAATGCATAGAGAGTATGTAGCATAGAGAGGACGCAACATGACGAATCACAAGCTGCAAAGTCTGCAGGCCTCCATCTCACGCCGGCACACCATCTGGCATCGCTTGCCGCGGCGCACAGGCACAAAGAGGTGCTCTGCAGGCGCTGCAACCAGTGCTGCGGTCCAGAACGAAACACCACGAGAGTTCAGACTCCTCATTTCTCTCACCTTGCCGACGAGGTCAGCGCCGACGTCTGCGGCTTTCGTGTAGATGCCGCCGCCGACGCGCGCAAACAGCGCGATGCTAGAGGCGCCAAAGCCAAAGCCCGCCAGCCGCCGCAGCGAGTCCACTGCGTCCAGCCCGCTGTGCATCATGAGCGCCAGCGTCGCACTGAGCCCTATCAGGCCCAGGCCCACCACCAGCATGCCCATTACTGTGCCTGCGAATGAACCAGACAGACAATGACACATCGATTTGAGAGTGCATCGTCCAGAGCCAGCATGCAAACTGGGACGGTCCAGAAGCACTGCGTGCAGTAATCTCATTTCAGGTACTGCATCAGCACGCTGTTTGCGTTGTGCTGTTCTTTCACTGCTGGGAAGCAAGTTTACCGCAGAGGAGGAAGATGGGCTCCAGTCACCTGTGTCGAAGGCCACGCGCAGCGCTGGATTCAGGCCCTGCACCGCCGCGTGGGCGCAGCGCACGTTGCCGCGCACCGCGATCATCATGCCCAGCCACCCTGTAGCGGCCGAGGTGCCCGCGCCCACGATGAACGAGACAGGCGTCCCCAGCTCCTGCGGAAGGAGACACACACATCACAGATGTCTTAGTCACGGGTGCGCGAGCTGACACATGCCACATCCTGCGTTGCCCCTCCAGCCGTGTCGTCAATGGTGACGGCCAACGAAGCGTCCCTGAGACCAGCCTGTGTCGCCTCGCCGATTTGCACTCCTTTGCGCATCGTATACGTCTCCCTCTCTGCCAGTCACAACAGGCCAGATGCCGTGTGCATGACGCGCTCACCCCGAGACGAGGCCCAGCAGCAGCGCGGCGATTGCGACAAAGTACACCAGCCAGGTCTAGTCCGCCCGGAAGGCAGCAACTCGTCACTGGCGGGGTTGTCAAGATTGATCGAATTCAGGATCAAATAGAAATTATTCGAGCAGTGCTTACCCGCATGACGACGCCCAGCAGCAACGCGGCGATTGCAACGAAGTACGCCAGCCAGGTGTACTCTGCCCGCAGGAAGGCGACCGCGCCCTCCTGTATTGCGTCCGCTATGACGCCCATGCGCACGTTGCCGCGCGGCTGCGCCTGCACCCTCTGCACGGCAACGAAGGGGCACATTGTAAACCTCTGACTGCACATTCATAGATCTGAATAGCGTCCGCCATGACGCCTATGCGCACATTGCCGCGCGGCTGCGCCTGCACCCTCTGCACGGAGGCGGCAGCCATTGGTGGCCCACTTGCAGCCATTCCAATCACCGCTGCAGCACTGCGGCCGTGCTCCGCCGAGGCGCTGCTGCAGGCATCTAAGGTGTGACATGGGCCATTGGGCAGTGTCGCAGACTGCCGCACCGAGCTCCGAACCGGACGCTGGCTGGGCAGACACCTTCATGCCTCTGGTGTCGTTTCTTCCCCTGGGCAGCCAGTGCATCGAATCGCCCGTGATGGCGCGGGCCCCGAACCAAGGGCGGCAACCCCAAACAGCTGCCCGCACACCCACTGTGGACAGAAAGTCGGCAAAAGCGAGCGCCGTAATGCCGCAGGAGCCTCCGCCAGTGCTGGGCTAATGAAATGAAGCGCCACAGGGCTGATAACGAAGCCCGCCGCACCCACCGTGGACAGGTAGTCGGCGAAGGCGAGCGCAGCGATGCCGCAGGAGAAGGCGACCACGCAGCCCGACGTCGCGCCGCCGGAGTCGGTGAAGTCCTCTCGCATTTCCATGTTGTACATCATCTGTTGTGTGTCCACATCACCATGTGAACGTCACGCCGGTCAGCACCGGATCGCCAGCGTGTGTCCAGCCAGAGAGGTGCCTGTGTCGCCAGCAGTTCCAATGCAAAGTGCGACAATGTACTTCAAATGCAGGGTGTCATAAGACTTGCACTATCCAACAACAGTCTCCCGGCCAGTGTGCCGCTCCTCGGCTTCCGATGCTCACCAGCGCTTCCAATGTGAATGTGACGAAGGCCCCGGCTTTGAGCGCCCGGAAATTGAGCCTGCAGCAGCCAGATCTCCGCATGTTCAACAAGCACGCGTCAGTGGCGGTCTGGCTGTTCTGAGGATCCGTGCAAAGAAATGTGTGGTGAGTCAGAAGCAGACTCTGAAAAGCGCACGGCTGAAGGCACAGGGAAACCAGCCGATCGACCGCCCGCGCCATTGCCGGCACACTCTGCACAGTTCCATCGGACCACCGTCAGTCACCATTACAGTCTGTGCATTAGCAGCACGCTTCCCACTATGGCCATCAACATCGTATGCCTCAACGCAAATCTAGTTGACAGCGTCCCCACCTTTGGCACGGCGGTCGGGAATGCGGCGCTCGCCGCTGCGTCATCGTTATACAAATCCTTTGGCCGTGGTTCCTCATCCTCGCCATGCCTGTCGCACGGACACATAACAATTGCAAGTCAGGCTCTCGCAGCAGTATTGTGCCGATCAGTAACCATTTACCATCCAAAGATGTCATGTGACGCCAGGCTGCTGCCGTGGGGCTGCGCCAAAGGGGCAGTGTCGCACTTGGCGCCCATGAAGGCGGTCCCACGTCAGTCGAGCGGCTCCTGATCTCAGGGTAGTCGCCTCATGCTCAGCCCTCGATCGCGACGCGGCACCTGCGAGGACAGGCGCCAGCTGTCGTGGTGATGCCCAAAGCAACGCAACTTCATGCAGGATGGTGTGAGCAAGGCTCTAGCTCATGTGACAGCATGAAATCAGGAGGATCATCGTGAAAAACCAGCAAGCTCAAAGGCCGGCAAGCTGTCGAAAGGTTGTGGCAGCCGACAGCTTGCAATCAGATCGCACTACCTGGTAGTTCAAGATCGCTGCTGCTTTTAGTCAAACAACTGCTTGATATCTCAGCGATCAGCTTTGTTGACGCCACCGCACTGACAGGTTGCCTCCACCCAAAGCGTTGATCGCACAAATGAATTGCGCCAAGCAACTGCTCAAAATGATACCAGGACTTGTGGCAACACAACCGCGAGACACCGACACACGCTTTCGCTGCAACATCCACCACTGATCTATGCCTGGCGCCTTCTCGAAATTCTGCTGTGCTTTTTCGCGGGCTGATCGCTGTTGGTCACAGTGACCGCCAGTTTGCCGCCAGGAATCCAGACAAAGCGTCCTCGCATAGAGTCCGACGATGTGGCATGGTAACAAATCGAGCAGCACCATCGACACTGTATCTGTATGAAGCGCTTTGTAGTACTACTAGAGTGCAGGCTGATCCGGATCTCATCGCTGTCAGGCCAGGGCGCACCCCGCGCGACCAGATGGTGGCCGTGATGATGGGGCAGTCCCCGGCAGCGACTGGTGCACCCTCATCCTGGACGACAAGGCTGGTGCAGCGGCTGTCGAGCCGCAGCATGGTGCCGAAGGTGATCAGCTCACGCTGCACGCATTGGCAGCGGTGTACTAACTGGGGGCAGTGCAGGCTTCACCTCAAATTTTGAACTCCGGAGCTGCTGTGCACAGCCCGGCAACAGCTGTGATGCCTTCGTTGTCGGACCTAAGCGATCTGATGTTCCTCGAGCCCGCTCGCCACGCGTCAGAGCACACTGCCTCGTCCGGATGTTATCCACGCCATCCCCCTGGCGTTTGCAGCATCTACACACAGCATGTCCTCATGCGGCAACTGCTCTGCCGCAGGGACTCCGGTCGGCGCTGCCGACGCGCACCAGGGATGAGTCGCTGCCGCACAACCCCACGAAGACGGCGCTGCGCTCGCTCGCCAAGGTGCGTTGCCGCTGAGCCTGCTGCGGGCCCTGCCGTGCGCATGAACGATACGGCGCAAAATGTATCCGCGCCCTGCGCGTGCGGCCATGTCAATGGGAGCTGCAGATCAAACCCACTTAGCAGCTGGCGCATGAGGCTCGAGCTCGACAGGATGCATATGATGGCAGGCTCGCCCTGACATCAGAACATCGACGCATTTGCAAATCTGCAATACAATTAGATCGCTGGCTGGCCATTGCCTTTCCCCGTCTGCAGACGCAGCTGCGGCAGGAGCGGCAGGCGTGCAGCCTGCACGCGGGCAGCGCCAGATCGGCGGCCCGGCATGGCCACAAAACATTCAACGGGCAGGCTCTCATGTGAATGGGTTCGTTGTTGCTTCTGCAGACGCAGCTGCGGGGGAGCTGCAGGCGCGCAGCCTGGCCACGGCCGGCGGCGAGCCGTTCAATTCTTGCAAGTCAACATTCAAACAAGCAGCATTCTGTTACACAATGGTCGTCATTCGATATCCCCGCAGACGCAATGGCAGGAGCTGCAGGCGTGCGGCCTGGTCGCTGCCAGTGCCAGGGTGGCGAGCCGTCATGGATATGTTCAGAAGACTAAGATGCTTCTACGTCTACAGACGCAGCTGCGGGAGGAGCTGCAGGCGCGCGGCCTGGACGCGGCCGGTGGCAAGCCGGCGCTCGTTGAGCGGCTGCACTCGGCGCTAGCGTCTCGGCCCGCGGCCGGCGTCTCGGCGCAGCGCGCTGGCGCCACGGCGGACCGGCCGGCCGCGGCCAACAAGGAGCTGCTGCGCCTGCGCGAGCGGGTGAGGAGTTTTTGGGCCTCAAAGAGCCTGTCCGCCACCAGAATATGTGCGACAGCTGTATACAGCGGACGAGCCTGTATGCGGATTTTGTTGGCGGACAATTGGCAGGCAATAGGCGGCGCCATGACGGCCATCTGGAAAGCGCTTGACAGACTGCGACAGGTGTTGAGAGCAAGGACTCACTCACATCCTGTGGCCGGACAGGTTGCGGCGCTGGATGAGGAGCTGGGGGCGGTGCAGGCGGCGCTGGAGGTTGCCAACTCCGTGCGCGAGTCCGAACGGTGAGGCTAGCGCCATTGGCACCAGCTTTGGATCGTCGTGCAACTCTGCATGCCAACAGCTGGTGCAGCCTGCAGGCGTTGAGGCTCGTTAGTCATGAACATCCTGGCATATCAAGTTGATGCAGACGCCGGCTTGACACTACGCCGCACGCAGTCGTTCCCCGCCTTGACCTGGCAATCAGCAGCTTGAGTTGCTTTGCGAGGAGCTGCCAGAGATGTCAGCACTGGCACAGCCATTGTGCAGCGCCTCCATGCACTTTGCCGCTGGAACAGGACCTTATGGAACAACAATCTTGCCTGCCCCCTCCTCAGGCAGCAGCTGGAGGTGCTTCGCGAGGAGATGAGTGAAAGACGCAGTTGGCACAACAAATTCGTAGGTTTGGACCGATCTACTTCGAATCAGCAATTGAAACCCAACACCTCTCCGCTCGCCGCTGTGCCACAGGCAGCAGTTGGAGGTGCTGCGCGAGGAGATGAGTGAGATGCAGGTGGAGTGGGCTGCAGACCGGGAGGCGCTGCAGGACGCCGTCGAGTCCTCGCGCACGGTGCAGGCGCCCCTCTAGCTTGAGCGACGTGGCACTTGCCTGCACAACAGTCCTTGGCCACCGCACCCTAATGCGTCTCACCCATTCAGCCTAGCAGATTCATGCCTGTTTGGGGATATCAGGGCTTGGAGGTGCAGGCTGCAGGCGCAGACGCATAACCCAGGGTGTACAATTCCAGACGTTAGACGGTACAATTCCTTGATGCAACATGATACATCAGCAGGCCACATGTCACAAACACGATCGCAAATTGAAAATGCAGGTGGCGGAGAGCGAGGAGGAGGTGCGGGAGCTGCAGGCGCAGACGGTGCAGTTCTCCGAGCGCGTCGTCCGCCTCCAGACCCTCGTCCAGGTGCATGATTGGCATTATGTTCAGTCTCACTTTGTCCTCACGCTCATCTGAGTGCAATATCAGTCTTCGCCTTGGTGTGGCATCAATGTGAACAGGTTTTGCATGTCCCCGTGATGTCTCGGACACACCCCCCTGAGCGCAGGCGTGCAAGATGAGAAGTCGCGGAGCTGGCCTCTAGTCACGTTGCGGTTGCTGCGGTCCTCTTGTCGAGAAGCATGTTTTTCAAACCTCCCACTGTTCATCTGCAGGCGCAAGACGAGAAGCTGGCGGAGCTCAAGCGTAAGCTGGCCGCGGCCAAGCCCGCATTTGCCATGGCTGGCGCCGGCGGCGACAATGGCGGCGCGCCCTCCCTGGAGCAGCTGTTCTCGGGCCTCGGCAGCGGCGAGATGCTGGCCGCGGGCCCGGTCCGGGGCTACGGCAGCTCTATGGCGGAGGCTGCGGTCTCTGCGTCGGCGTTGCCGGCGTCATGGCCACTGGATGCCCCCCGCGGCGGCTCGGCGGCTTTCAGGTTGGAGCTTGTGCACATCTCCAGACTTCGTGCATATCTTCAATGTGTAGGCATGCTGGTTGCGCATCAAGCGCGTAGAAGCCAGCTTCGTGGAATATGCCGCGTCCCGCGCTGCAGACCAGGTGGCTGACGGCGCAGTTGCATGCCCTCGATGAGCACGTCCGACGCGCATGCTCTGGCAATGATGCATTTCTGCGCGCATTTCTGCACGAAGCCCCGCAGCAGCTGGAATCAGCAACGCAGGGCTTCATCAGGCTGTATGGAGGCAGCACGCTGTCAGCCACACCAACACAGCTGGGTCGTTCAGCTGACTCGTCCTTCAACCATTCTTCAGCTCGTGTCGACAATCATGCTGCGGCGGCCGAGGGTGCCATCGGCTGGCACGCCGTCCACCGCACCGACAATTTGGCTTTGCAATTTGCACGTCATCTGTGCCTCTAGATTGTTGATCGTGAACGCCCAGGAGCGAGATCCTGCAGCAGCCGGGCGTGCTGGGCGTGGCGGCGGCGGCCTGCAATGCAACATCCTAACACCCAACACCAACAAAACTACACTGTTAGCTCCTGTGGTGATGAGTTTGTGGTTGACCAACAGGAGCGACATCCTGCAGCAGCCGGGCGTGCTGGGTGTGGTGGCGGCGGCCGCGACGCTGTCCGCCGCCGAAGCCGCGGGCGACTTGTGGGCAACGGTGCGCCGCCTGGCGCCCAAGGAGCAGCGCACCGCGCTGGACGTCGCTGCCGCGGCGACCGTTTCCAGCGTGGCCGCGGTGGCCGCCTGGGCGCTGGCGCACCAGGGATAGTCAAATGGTTGGCCATGCAGCGGTGGCGGCGGCTTTAGCGTTAGTAACTGTGAGCGGTGGCGCGGCGGCGGCCGCATGGGCGCTGGCGCACCAGGGATGATGGTAAATAATGGACGATGCGGCAACGGCGGCGGCACCAGCGGATTGCTCCAGCTTCGCGGCGGCGGCCGCCTGGGCGCTGGCGCAGCAGGGCTAAGCTGCTTTCAGATTGAGGTCTCCACGCGTCGCTCGTTGCATGGGATGCTTGGGTGTTGAACGAACGTTGATAGGCCCCGCTGGCCATTGCGGCAGCTGCTCCTCCTGCAAGGCAGCGCTGCAGCGGTGACGGGCAGTGGGGTGGCGGACTTACTCCAGAGACTTACTCCCTTGCGGACTTGCAGGGCCACTGCTGTCAGCTGTACAATGTACACCAAATCAACGCTGGCGGCGTGTAGAGTTTCGACTGCAATTGCAACTTTTAGCAAGCAGGCGGTGGCTGTTGATGAAGCATGTCGTTGGCTCTTTGTAAGAATGTGAGGCTGCAAGAGCTGGAATGTGTAATGCGGCGGATTGGACCGCCCAGTAGCACACGAGGCATAAAAGAGATCTCGCTGGCGGCGGCATACCAAACCGTATCTAGAAGGAAAGCTGGGATTCATCAGGCGGTGATGACGACAACGGATGCTTCAGCCATGCAGTCCGCCATCCAAAACAGCGGCAAGACGGTGTACGAGTACATAAGCACGGTGGGTGGCTGACTTCAGCCTGAGCCTGTGGGAAGCATTTCCAGCGATTGCGTGAAACCCTATCGACAAAACTCTGCCTGCACTGTAATCTCGTCAAACACCCTACATCTCGGCGCAGTCACAGACTGACGACCACCTCTGAAGAACCGGTGTTGAACCATGATAAGCTGTGCCGAGCGGCAAGCCGCCTATTTGTATTCGAGAATAGTTTTACCTCTGACTCTACAACCGACGACACAGAATAAATGCGAGGCACTGCACATGGAGGACACAGCCAGCTGGCTGCGGCCCGTCAAGCACGTCACCCCACCACCACCAAACTCGCGTCAACCCACCAAACTGTCGAACTCGTGTCACTGAGTCCCCTCCTCCTCAGGCCGCCAGCCATGCCAGCGGCGGCGGCAGCATATCTAGCCGAGTCCCCCTTCCCAGCCTGGGCCCTTGAGCGAGCCGCGAGACGCGCTGCTGCCCCCCCCCACACCCCCCCCCACACCCCCCGGGCGGCTAAAGCCCTGCGCCTCAGGAGGCGTCTTCAGCGACGGCCTCCGCCTCTTCTTCCGCCTGCTCCGGGGTGGAAGGCCGCCGCTGCGCCTCCTTGGACCTGCGCGCCACCTGCGCGGTGGTGACGCGGTTCAAGCACGTACAACTTGCAGAAGCACAGGTTTTCACAGCCGCTTATCTGCTTGACTGTTCTGTGGCAACGCGGCAAAGCCCCACACCTGTGCTTCAATGCATGGAAGGATATCATCAAGACGCCAAAACAAGACCAGGGGCATCTGAATGACCTTGACGCAAGAGAAAAACATGCCACAAGGCACAGTACACCCATATAACCCACAAACAGTGCTGGCAGCGTTTCATTGCATCTCTTGAGTGCACCTGGATGACCTTGAGGCGCTCGGAGGAGGACTTGCCGGTGCCGCTGGCAAAGCTGGACAGCTCCACCGCCTCGTTACCCGTGGTAGACGCCATGGCAGGCAGACTGCAAACACGAAGTCGACAACTTGTCACACTGGCGTCTGTAAGGAGACCTGAATTTGGCATATATGTATGTATGATTTGATTTCGTGTTTGCAGTCTGAATCTGCCCGAGGGTATCAAGCTGAACAGCTCCACCGCCTCGTTGCCCGTCGTTGACGCCATGGCTGGCAGGCTGCACGACAAAAGCGGCGTCATCTGAGAGCCTTATTCATAGGTATGTGCGCATGCAGCGAGACAGGCTGCACCGCCTTGTTGCTCGTGGCGGACGCATCAAACAAGGTGCAGATCTATCCCTTAGCGCCAGTGTCTTTGTGTGGCAACTACAGATTTTCAGAGCTCCATCGCTGCATTGCCCATGGCTAACGCCATTGCCGGCAGGGTGTCGTCAGTGACAGGACTATAAAATCTTGAGATTTGCAAGTCTGAGCAGCTCCCAGCTCGGTGCTCGTTGCTAGCGCCCGCGCCTCGTGACTGCCGCGACACAAAAAGGATCGCAGCAGGGTCTGCGTGCTGTCACAAGATTTGCGGAGCCTGGCGTCTGCTTTGGCAGGTAGCCTTCGGGATTTGGCGACAGCACATCTACAGGGTTGGTGCCTGCGAGCAATTGCACCAACACTGCAGCAGAAGCAGCCTCCAAGCCCCAAGACAAGCACAGCTGCAGCACCGTGACTCTACAGTAGTATCCCCACCGCAATGCGCGTTTACATAAGCTCTGCACGAACCTCAAGTAACCTTCCCAGGGTGAACCCAGTCCTGCAGTTGGAGCGGCGTTCGCAGCCCAAAACAGCAGGGCTGTGGCAATGTGGCAGCAGTAGCACCGGCACTCTCGTGTGGAATGTGCAACGTGGAGTGTGCAGCAGAGCAGAAGAACCACGCACCACTGTATCGACCCCAGGCGGCGCAGCCCCTCGGGCGCCTTGCTGCCAGCGCGCAGAAGGCCAGAGGCCTGCAGGAGATAGTCGAAACTTCATGTCTCATTCTGCTTGGTTCATTCAAGATAGCGCCGGCACGTCGCTGCCGTCTATGCGCTGGAAGGGCCTGCAGGAATCAAATCAGTCGACCCGTTCACGTCTCACCCTGCTTCCATTGTGGCAATTGTGAGCAAAGGTGGCAGCCACCAAAAGTCAGAAACTGATGAACTCACCCTGCAAGAAGGCCCTATCGTCTTCTGGTCATAGTCACAACCTTACTTCGATTACAGATGGTTCAAGGGTTTACCTGCCGCGCGGGGGAGCTCGGGCCGCCGCCGCCGCTGCCGGCGCCACCGGCGGCAGACAGTGCCTCCGCGGCTGCGGTGCCGCCGCGGCCGGAGCCCTCCTCGGACGTCGTCGCCTCGGAATCGGTGTCGTGCTCTGGCGGACACATCACCACGATCGCGCCTGCAAACAGGAGCATTCATCTTCGATAGTGACGTGAGAGAAACGCCTTTTCCTGGCGACGCCGCCTCAAGAGTCGGACTCGTGCTCCGGCGGGCACAGCACCACCATCGCGCCTGCGGTCAAATCATCTAGAGGGGCTGTCAGGTACTGACAACGCGTCACGCGACGCTCCTGATGATTGCCAGCTGGTCGCGGATCTTCGAGTGGGGATCTGCTGCTTCGTGACCGCAGTGCCTTGCCAGAATGACAATGCCAGCTGTGTCTCAGCTAGTGAGCGCACCTCGGCTGCCGGTGCGCAGGCTAATGTGGGAGGGCTGCATGCGCGCGTCCACGGCCGGCGCCGCCTCATCCCACAGCCACGGCATGATGCAGGGCGCATGGTACTGCACCAGCACCGCATACTCCCCGCCGGCGCTGCCGCCGACATCGTCTGCGGAAATCGGCAGATGGTTTACTTGTTTGTTAGCAATCGTAATTGCTTCGGAGCTTCAGAACCCCAAATCGGCATGATGCAGGGCGTGTGGTACTGCGCCAGCACCGCGTGCTCGCCGCCGGCGCTGCCGCCGACCTCGTCTGCGGACAAAAGACACTATATTTCAGATTACGACTCTGATTTGTATTTGTAATCTTAATTCGGCATCATGCAGGGCGCCTGATACCGCACCAGCACCGTGTATTCCCCCGCCGGCGTGCCGCCGATCTCGTCTGCAAAATGAAAGGAAGCACAAGAACGATCGAAATGAATCCAGGTAGAGAAACGGCATGCTGCACGCGCGTGGTACTGCACAAGCGCCGCGTATTCGCCGCCGCCGCTGCCGCCGACCTCGTCTGCGGAAGAAGTATACAAATGATTGGTTTCTGTGTGACTGTGAATATCGCCTGGTGCAGCGCACTCGCCGCCGCTGCTTTTCATGTCGCCTGCAAGGAGGAGGGAAGTGCGTCAAGAACAGGCCATGATGCATTGCACACGGAAATTGTAATTATGGATACGTCAGGCTCATGTCGGGCCTCGAGCAGTGGGCACAGCCATCTGCGGGCGGTGCTGCAGTGTATCATCCCACTCCTCAGCGGCGTCCTGGAAACCGACACCCGACCAGGCAGCCGCAAAAGAGTCCGGCCGCCTGACACTACCAATCCGCGCAGAAGTATCCCAGCCCAAAAGCACACACCGTTTTGAGCACGACTTCATTCTGTGACTATCTGTCACTGGCGAGGCCTTTGCAGCAGCGCAGGTCGCTAATGGCAGCGGACGATTCGCACTCGTGGCGCTAGAGTGCCGATGAACACCTCAATCAAGTTTCCTTGACCACTTTGTTTCCCACCTGAGCGGCGGGGGCCGCCGTCGGCGGTCGGCAGCTCGGCCGCGTTGCCAGTCGCGCGCAGCGTGCCGCGCAGCACCACGATGGAGGAGCGCTGCCTGAAGGTCGCGCCGGGCGGCAGCTCCAGCACCTCCGCCTCGCGCAGCCCCGCCTTGAGGTTGTGCAGCACTGCAACAAAGCACAGAACATGATAAGATTGTGGGCATTGCATCAGGGCATCGTGTTCGAGCGGGCTGGCAGCACCGGTGCCTCTGCCTCGCGCGACCCGCCTATAGGCTGTCCAGCACTGCAGCAGCGGGTCTTTGAGGACTGAGTCAGAGAACTTCTCAAGTGAGAATCTGATTATGAAACCACAGTTGTGGATGTGCAGCACTGCAGCAGGAGCGCCAAAAGTATACGTGGTGGCTGGACATGCGTGGAGCATGTTCAGAGGAAAGTGTTGCTGTGCCTGCAAGGTCATGCCGGCAACAATCAACGGCAAAAGTGGGCGCAATCGTGGGAGCCCTGCCGGAGACATGCGCATGAACAATTGCCTGACGCAACCCTCTGGTTGTGGACTGCGCCGGCGCGAGCAGGAGCGACTTCGAGAACAGCGCCAGAGCACGCCGTGCAGCTGTGCCCTTCACGCAATCCCGGCGCTCTGAATCAACGGCCCGCACATTGCTCCAGAAGTGAACATGGCACTATGCAAACACTCCTTCGGAAAGATATCCGCACACAAACCTTTCATCGAACCATGAAAGATGCGATGTTAACTGTGTGTGCGCACCGATTCCGGCGTGCTTCTGGACGTCCTTCCACATCGCCTGCGGGTCCATCGCCTCCAGCAGCTCGCGGTCCGACGGGATCGAACTTTCCAGCTTCCCGCCGCCACCTTCCTGCTTGCCGCCGCCGCCGCCGTCCTCGGGCACCGGCGCGCCGCTGCTGCCAAAGGGCGAGCCGGGGGCGCCGCCGCGCTGGGCGCGCTCCAGCTCTGGCGACCCTGCCGGCGGCTTGGGCTTGGCCTGTAGAAATCAGATATAAGGTTTGACTAGATTCGATATGGATATGTTGATGAGATGAGACGAGCCGGGCGCGCCGCCTCGCTGGATGCGCCCAGCTTCGGCTTGGCCTGTGAAATCGGAGTCGTAGTTCACAACAGTGATGTTAGCAAAAGGCCGCAGGCGCTACCGAAGAGCGGGGCCGGGCGCCACCAGGGGCCGAGTCAGCGGCGCCGCCGAGCGCGCGGTGCGTGCGCTCCAGCTCCGGCGCCGGTGACTGCTTTGGCACGCCCTGCAAAAGCTCAGCGGTGGAGGTCACGATCTCAGCAGGACATTTGATTTCACAGATGTCGGGGATTCCGAAGCTCATTCGACACCTGAACAACCGACCCGATGTGGCCGCCATAGCACCACACACCTCCATGCCAACCACATACTCGGCAGTGGCACTGCCCTTTCAGGATGGCCAGACAGTGTCTTGATCCTTGGGAGGCGACGCGTCCGGATGGTCAGGTTGAATGCATGTGTGCTGTGCGTCGACTTGATTCTGTTGTTCATGGACGATGCTGGGAAGGTTGGGGCTGTTGCTTAGAAGTTCGAAGTTGCGGTAGTCAGCCTTTCACATGGGTGGACTGTTTCCACACTGCAGTTTTTCTGCGCATAAAAGCGCACCTGATTCTTAATCACGGCACACGTTACGTCACAGTGCGCCTCCAGGAAGAGACCATCTCACCGAGATGCGAATTGATTCACGAACGCGTGTAGCGTGACCTGGTCTTCTTGGGCCGCGTCTCGTTAAACTCCGCCTCAAGGCAGGTGCATCTCCGTCAAGGTTCCTCAATACACTCGAACCGTGTCTTACACGAATGAATCAGCAGTGCGTGGTCTTCGTTGGCGGCGTGGCGGCGAGCGACTCAGTCGTAAAGATAACTACCTGATATTGCACACCAGGTCCTTATTGGGCGGCGCGGCGGCAAACGCCTCGTCGAAGTTGGCCTGCAGGAAGGTGTATTCATGCTCAGGTAACAAAGGAGTGAAGTTGCCCACCTGGTCCTTCTTGGGCGGCGCCGCGGCCATCGCCTCGTCGAATTCGGCTTCCAGGAAGGTGCGCGCCCGTTCCACCGCCTGCGTCTTGTCCTTGCCCTTCTTCTTCTCCTCCTTCTTTTTCTTGTCCTCCGACTCCTTCTTGGTCTCCTGAAGATTGCAAAGACGCAGACCAACTTGGCGAGTGTTTTCCCAGATGTCCTTTTGGCGATTGCCACTCAAGTGGCCTGTCCTTGCACTTCTTCTCCTCTCTCTTCTTGTTGTCCTCCTTCTCCTTCTTCGTGTAGGGTAGTGACCGATATAGGAAACATCGTTCGCATGTTATTCGCGAGGCATGCCCTGCCGCCTGTGGCCCTGTCCTTCTCCATAGTGTACGACAGACATGTCCTTCCTATCCCTCTTCTTTCTGTCCTCCTTCTTGGTCTCCTGCAGAGATGCAATGAAGACGTACTGCAACATACACATGTCCTGAGGCATGCGCCCGCACCATTGCCTGCGGCTCATCCTTGTGGTGGGCTGCCATCGCAGCTGCCAAGGGATGTAAGCCACACGAAGCACATGAAAAGCTTGCCTTGGTGGCATCGCGACGGGCCTTGACATGGCGCGCGGCGGCGCGCGCGGCCTCGCGGCGGGCGGCCGCCAGCGCCAGCTGCTGGAAGTAGGCCGCCATCGTCGCCACCACCTCGTTGCGCATGCGCTCCGCCACATACAGCGCCGCCACCCTGTGTCATTGAAGATATGATGTTTGTGTCGTTTAATGATGTGCCAAGCATCATGTACGGTCTACTGTCGCCACCACCTCTTTGCGCATGACCTCCGCCGTGCAGCGTCGCCACCTGCGACGAAAAGGAGCGTCGATCAAGGTCAATTTGCACCATCAGTTGATTGTACATGAGCGCTAGCGTTGCCACCACCTCATTGCGCATACGGGCTGCCACAGCGCCGTTGCCCTGCGACGATGGACGCGTTGATTAGTTGTTCTGGATTAGGCCACACCCAGTCCACGGTCGCCACCACTCTGGTGCTCACTTGGCTGATGTGCCAAGCACAGGGCCACCCTGTAGTTGAATTCAAACTCCCAACATCTCGCTAATCAGCCTGTGTGAGGCTGGAACAGTGTAATCTCTCTCTCTCTCTCTCTCTCTCTCTCTCTCTCTCTCTCTCTCTCTCTCTCTCTCTCTCATTGTGAACCCCATTACGCACATGAGTGACACACAATGGACTTGCAGCGGGAGCCCTAAGAGAAAGAGATTCTTCTGACAAGGCCGGCGTGGTTGGCTTATCCAGCCTAGCCCCCAACACGTCGTCCACGCAGCACTAAAGGCACAGCAGCTCTGTCGGCAGAGCCATCTGCCTGTCACAGATGCAGCATGGGCTGCTCGCAGAAGAAGTTGCCGCCGCCTGCCTCCTGCACCAAGCGGCTGCTGCTGCCATGACAGTATGCTCATGCCCCCGAATTGACCGATTCTCTTGATATGATCACTTGTGATTGCTTGTCCCAAAGGTATGTACCGGTACAGGTCCAGCATGAGCTGCTCGCAGGCCGGGTCGCCGCCGTCCGCATCGCGCCGCAGCGCCGACAGCGCGTTGGGCGGAATTCGGAACACCACGGGGCCGCGGCGCAGCAGGTTGCCCTCGGCGACCACCGGGCGCGCTCCCGGCAGCGCCTCCCCCGTCAGCGCAGGCAGCAGCCCGAACATGCCGGCGCGCCCCAGGAAGTACTCCTGCGGGGGGTGCAGGTAGTCACATTGACACTTTGTGCTTGTTGTAATTGTGCTTGTTGCGCCCCCGGGAGCGCCTGCGCCGTAAGCGCAGGCAGCAGCCGAAACATGCCGCCTTGCCCAGGAAGTACTCCTGTGGAGGACAAGAGAAGGTGCATCCGAAAGTGTAATCAGGTGTATCAGAAACTGTGAACATGAGCAATGCTGTTTACACTGGCGGTGTTCATCCCAGCAGCGATTCCCCTCCAGGCAGCAGCCATACCGCGCCCCAAGAGCTGCTCCTGCAGAGTGATGCACAGCTGCACGCTGTTTCAGGCTGTTGCACTTGAATTCACTGGGTTTGGCCACTCCATGCCGCTGACAGGCCAATAAGCCATTGTGCCTGGACAACGCGCAAGTGCACAGGAAACCTGCCCATCGTTTGACCGCCAGAGCCGTCGCCATGTACCACGAGAAGAGAAGGACTACACTCCCCCTCTTCGAGACACCGCATTGACGCCTTTGACAGTCTCCATGCTGATTCGTCTATAGCTTGTGCGGAAAATCAGTGGTGTCACGTCTGGACTGTGCTACGAGTTCAAGAGAGCAGGTCCATAACCGCCTGTCACAACATTGTTCGGTGGAGTGATGCCGGGGGCAGCGTACGCAGATCGCACGCTGCTGACCAGCACCGCACATATGCCCTGGCTGTGGCTGGCCTTCTTCATCCTACAGCAGTCCGTACCTCTATTAGATATATGTTTGGCGAAACCCACGCTGATGGTGCAGTCAGGAGCGGCGTACGCGGATCGCTTGATGCCGTGCGACACCACGAACACGCCCTGGCTGTGCCTGGCCTGGTGACTCACACCCTGAAGTTCATGACGACCAAGGGATCGGCCTCAGAAGAATAAAATCGAGTTTTGCACTCACGCTGGTGGTGCTGTCGGGAGCGGCGTACGCGGATCGCACGATGCCGTGCAGTACCACAAACACGCCCTGGCTGCCCTCGCCACGGGCGGCCTTTGACGTGGCGCTCCCGCCGCCGCCGCCGCCGTCGCCGCGGTTGCTGCCGTTTCCGCCAGAGAATGCTGGGGCGCCGCCAGACTTGGCGCGACGGCTGTCGGGGGGCAGCGGCCGCCAGATGACGTCGCCTGCGGCAGTACACACGTACAGACATCACGTAGTGCGCGGCACGGACATCAGACGTTGCTCAAGACACACCACAATTTATATGCAATCACAGCACGGATGTGGGTTCCAGCTTCAGGAAATCTATATTACTGCAGCCAATCATGTCATAGTGCCCATACCTGCGGTGTACATGATGAGCTGGCCGGCAGCCAGCACGCGGTCGAACAATGTGTCCGGCACGTTGGCAAAGAATGGCAGCCCTCGCAGGATCTGCAGAGAGAATGCAGAAGCAGTGTCAGGGTTGCCGAATGTACAACTGCAGCTCTGGAGCTGGCAGCGCCCGCCAAGCTTGAGGTTGCTTGTGCATCGACTGAAGAGGGCGCAGCACTGCAGGCAGCAGCACAGCTGCTACGCGGCACCGGAGTCGTGAGGCGCTGGGAGCGACGCTCGTGAGTTCACGGAGTGGTGCGCCATGGCCTGCAGGCCACACGCTCGAGGCGGAGCCATGTGTTGCTGTCCGTGATTATGTGCGGCCATGACCGTTCTCTGTGGAGCAGGTGTGAGCAGGCCAGGGCTGGGGGCGCACGTCCAGGAGCAGCGGCGGGCGCCAGACGGCGCCCAGACGGGCCAGCGCCCGCTCCCGCGCCTCCACCGGCTCCATCAGCTCGTCTTTCTGTGAACGTAGAATGCTGTAAATGCATATGCCAGTACGTGCACGTTTTGAGATGCCGGTGGAAGGAAGAGCACTCGCTCCGGCGCCTCCACCGGCTCCACCAGCTCGTCTTTCTGCACAGCGATGGTGGAACGATTTTCTCCCGGAAAGCTTTGGCAATTGCTGACAGGATAACGAACCAGCTGAGCCCGCGCCTCCACAGGCTCCATCAGCTCATCTGCGTATAAAAATCAAATTTTATTGAAAAATATCCCCAATTTTTATATTTATTTTCAAGGCTATGCAAAAAGTCGAATTCGTCGGTGGATGGGACAGCGCCCGCTCATGCGCGTCAACCGGCTGCATCAGCTCGTCCTTCTGCGTAGTCACAAGGCATTTTCGCAAGACATAAGGTTTTGGGCGGCGCACCTCATTGTCGTCGACCATGCCGGTGGCGTACAGCTGATCGACGAAGCGCGCCTGCTGCCGCATGATCGCCATCGCCGCCCTGCGCAACAAAACGTGCAATCTTCTCCGGTATTCGGAGCATGTTCACGACGAGTGTCGGGTGTGCCGGTGCAGCTGCTCTTTGAAGCACGCCTGCTGCCGCATGATCACCAGCGTCGCCCTGCGCGGCACAGAAGGATGGCTCTCGCTGCAGCAGCCGTATAGCAACGAGCTGGGAGGGGGATGCGGCCCCAGCATGGTGGCCCAGGAGTTCATTGAGTCTTGCCGTCAATTTCATGTGACCATCGGCGTGATGCTGGGCACTGGTGTTGCACAGGACGCAATGTCAGAGCACGACAATTCAGGCATGCCTTGTTTGGGCCACAATGGGGATCGCACTAGCAGGACTGGATGGCCTGAAAAGTATTCCGTGGCGGGAAAAGTATTCCGTGGCGGGCACTGGCGTTTGTGAAGGTTACACCTTTTGAAGATGAAACTTCGAGCACGACTTGCTGAGAACTTAGGGGAGAGCGCACCGGTAGGACTGGATGGCCTGGAAGCGGTCGGGCGCCTCAATCTCGCGCTCGATGATGAAGCGCCACACCCGCTTGGACTCCGCGCCCACCTCCTCCTGCGGGCGTGACGCAACGCAGAGGGAGATTAGCTGCATCGCGCTGGGTGTGCAAGTCCGCTGCGCAGCTTTCCTGCTGAGATGAGATCGGCCCGGGCAATGCAACGAGCAACAGGCAAATCATCAGAATGGTGGCTGGGTTGCCACTCACGTGCCTGCCATTTGGTGTGCTATGTTTGCATGCCAGCACACAAGACCCGAAATGCTGGGATCTACTGCTCCAAACAGAAGTTGTGAACCTGCACTGGCGGGCTGAGGTGGCGGCAGGAGCCGCGTCAGCCCGAAGCATGCCTGTCCCTCACCAGGCGCCACACAGTCTGCATCCATCTGACCCTTTGTCGCGGCTGTTTCGCAGCGCACCATCAGGCGCGCGCACCATCAGGCAACTGGAGGAATCGGAGCAACGCAGCCACTGCACCCGACTGACCGCCAATCACGCTCTACCTTACATGCACATGAGGGGTTACATCATGCAGGAGAGCTGACCAGAAGGCAGCCAGAGGGGCTGGAGTAGCGCAGCCACTGCGTCTGCGGCGATTATAGCTCTACCTCATCTTCCAAGGAGGCTTAATTTGCATTTAGACACTCACCAGCAGGCAGCCGGAGGGGTCAGAGTAGCGCAGCCACTGCGCCTGCGGCGACCAGGACAGCGCCAGCCAAAACTCCACTGCTGCCTCGATGCCCACCAGCATCACCCCGCTCAGCTGCGAGCTCAGCCAGCCTGCAGCAACCAAAATATGTTTGACCTTCTTCACAAATTCATGTAATAGGGTGTTGACTGCCAGCAGCCAAGCTAGCATCAGGATGCCCAGGTGCATCACAGCGCTCAGCCGCGAGCTCAGCCAGGCTGCGGCAGCAGTCAAAAATCTGCCAGCTGCGGCTGAACGAGACAGTTGGTGGGAGGCTGCATGTTGCAATGCCCTTTGGGCTGTCCGATGCTGTCTTGGTATCTTGTCTCGTCGATGTCCATATGAAGATCAGCTATCACATTGTAAAAAGAGTGTGGCCAAGCCGCACGGGACAGCAAGCCGCGGGGCCAGGAGAGCACGCGGCGCAGCAGCGGCATCTTGGTGGAGCGCAGCCAGTTGCCCAGCACCGCCGTCTGGAATAGCGCCGCCGCCAGCAGCTTCACCCGCCGCCCGCCCGCCACCTCCGCCTGCAGAACAACGTCCGTATTCCTCATCGTCTCGGGCCAAGGGTTTGCGATTGAATGCCAGTTGCACAGCACCGCCGTCTGGAGCAGCGCCGCCGCCAGGAGCTTTGCGCGATGCCCGCGGCCAACAGCACGAGCACGTGTTTGATATTGGAACGGTTTGTTGATGACTCGAGCCCCAAGGCGCCAGCGCTGCCTGAAAGCTGCATGTACAGCGCCACCGCATCCGGAGGGTCTGCAACAGAGCACCAGCATCTGGTACTGCCCAGCATGGCAGGCCGGAGCAGCGCCTGGCGCACGCACCATCGCCCGCCCGGCATCGTCGCATGCAGGCACTGCACGCTGCAACGCCCGCTCGGGTGAACCAAGGCAACTGAACTGTGATCAGCTCAATCTCAAATAGGTCACCACACACAAATAGGCTTGAAGACTTGCCGCCAATCGCTTGGCGGCCAGCAATTATTACAACCCGCACCTGGATGGCGGACCACACGGCGAGCGGCTGTTCACCAGAATCCATCGCCACATCGCACGCGTAGTCCAGGATGCGCATGCCCTGCGTTTGCAGACAGTCATGCGGAACTCGTTTGTCATTCGAGATTCATAGGTAGTTGACAATGCAGTGTCGATATCAAAGCTCCGCGGCAGAATCCATTGCCAGGTCGAACGCATAGTCCAGGATGCGCATGCCCTGCGCTCGCAGACATTCATGTCCACACTGTTTGTGTGTGAAGTACAAGGCGATGCAAAGTGCACAGCTCCTCAGCGGATGCCATCGCCAGGTCACACGCGCATGCATTGCGCTCGCAGGCATGCGTGTGTTATTCGAGAACGCCCATGTCAGGCTCAGCGCTCAGCAGCCGAGTCTGTCGCCAGATTGCACACTCAGTCCAGGACGCGCATGTCCTGCAATAAAATGAGTTGGAGTTCCTTATTTAAAACATAGCTATGCACTGTGGAATGAAGTGCTATTGGTCCATCAAAGATGTGCATGCCCTGCGCTCGCAAGAGGCCGCTCACTGAAGCAATCGCATCCTGTTTCTGAGCAGAGTCACGGAAGCACACGCATGATGTTTCTGCGCCACGTGACAGAGCCAGGGCCAACAACTAGAAGGCGATTGGCTCAGGCTCCAAGCAACAACAAAAGTAGCATGCCTTGATGTGTCTCGCATGGTACGATTCGCTGCGGTGCCGGACAGAACATGCGTTGCAGGCATTAATTTTGCCCTATTGTATGCAGAGACTCGATTTCTTTCCATTGCGCACCTGGCCGCTGAGCAGGCCCATGGCGCGGTTGGAATGGGAATAGCCCTGAGGCCGGAAAGCTTTGCGCTACATTGCGCGGCATGCGCCCGGCCGACATGCAGGCCCTTGGCACGCTTGAAGTGGAAGCAGCGCTTGACACCCGACAGCTTCGCGCCACAGCGCCTTGAATCGCCCAGGACATGCAGAGGACAGCACTTTGATTCGCCTCACTGCAAGCAGAGGACAAATCCCTGGAAACCCTCAATGCCTTTCTCCAAAACACACCCGGCCGCTGAGTAAGCCCTCGGCGCGCTTGGAGTGGAAGTAGCGTTTGAGACCCGACAGCAGCCGCAGCCGCGCCTCTGTGGTCATCGCCTCCGCCTCGTCCGGGCTCAGCTGCTCGTAGCGCTCCTGCAACAATAAAAACTACGATTGCATGGTTCATATAGCAACAATAACAACTGCTCATCGCCCCCGCGTCGTCCGGGCTCAGCTGCTCATAGCGCTCCTGAGAGAGCTGTTATCATCCAAGTGGTACAGAATGCTCGACAGATGTCGGTCAGACTGTCATGCAAATGCACATTTCGCGAACCTTTTGGTTGGCGGCATGCATCGCCGACATCAAGCAGTTCAACAAGCGCAAGCTTCTGCTTCAACTGCTGGGTGTTGATGGTACAGACCGCCAACCAAATCGATTGTGGTCATCAACACCAAGGCGAATGGAAAGACGATGTGGAGGCGCAAAAAAAATATGGAGGTGACCAATTTATCACCATGGCGGACTGGCTGGTCTGCGCCTCCTCAACGCCCGGCTCATGGGTGTTGAACACATGGAAGCCGTGCGCCATTGCATTGTCGCTGGTGCCTGTAGGTGAGGGTTGGACTTAGTGATCGGACTCTATCACTTTCCAGCATCTTCTTCGCGCATCTGGTTGGGCGCTGAGGACGTGGAAAGATCCAGCACTGTCGGTAGCGCTCACAGGCTCGAATGTGTACAGAATCAGCATGCGCCCACCCTAGCGCCACAGCAGAGCCGCCTGCCCAGCGACCTGCACAAGATGCACCGCCACTACGCCGGCGCGTGCACTCTGAGGTTCGGTGCAGTCCTCCGCAGTCTTGGGAAGCAACACGCATGAGAAGCAATACACGCATGAGCGCAAGGGGTAGCTGCCAATCAGCTTCGTGTTTGTAGATACAGCTGGCACTTGTCGCCATGCCTCAAGACACATGTGCTACGACTGTCCCAGTATACTAAGGCGGCATGCCGTTGACAGCATCTAGCTCATAGAGTGCTCCAGTGATGACCCATGCAAAAGAGTGTGTCAAGCCCTGAAATACTCTTTGATCGCACCTGGGGAGCTGGGCGCCGAAGGGCGATTGGCGGACGGATCCTCATCCACGACGCCGCTGGCGCCGAGGTTGCCCGCCCGCAGCATGCTGTGCTTGGCGGCGCTGCTGCCGCCGCCAGGGTCGGTCCACCGCCCCGAGGAATGCCGGTGGCTCTGCGAACAGCGCCGCATACATCAGGGGATACCAGGTCCAGCTGTGACTTTCTTTCTCCCCTGAATGGCCGACCGCGAGGGGGGCGGAGGAGGGGGAGGCAGCCGGCTGTGATGGATGCTGATTTCGTTAAAACAGGGACGTGCATGTCTGCTGTGCATGTGGGAATGGAGATCAAGCGATGGCGTGCAGCGCGTGCTCTTCTGGTCTGCGACATCAGGCTCTAGCAAGGCCTATGGTTTTTCAAGGATCTGGCGGATGATCTGGCGGATGATCCCAGGCGATTGTCAACTTCAGAAGACGAGATCTCAAATCAAGATGATGAATGTATGAAAGAATCTCACCGGCGAGTCGTCGGAGGCGCGGCGGTGGGGGCTGCTGCCCTGGCGGGCGCCGTCACATGAGGCGCCGCGCGCCAGTGCCCCGCCGCGTGACCCGCTGCTGGCTGCTTAAAAAATAAATGGAAAAACTCGGTTGAGACCCAGACCGATTGTGATTCAACAAGTTGCTTTTCGTTGACGACTGCCGCCGTCCCAACCGCTGCTCGCCAGGGCGCCGTCGCCCGAGCCGCTGCTGCCTGTCGAAATAAACAGGAGAAAGGTCATTCGTGATACAAGAACCAGCTTTTGTTGATGCCTGCCGCCTTCCCAACACCCGCTCGTCCGCGCGCCGTCGAACGAGCCGCTGCTGCTTGTTAGGAAGGAGCCGCATTGTCAACTCGCAGAAAAACCGTCATGCACTGGCCGTGAAGAACTGCCAGAGCAGCCGCTACTACCAGCATACTGCCGCTGCGTTGCACTCGCTCCTAGCAGCATGCTCGCACTCGCCACGGCCATTGAACAAACGCAATGAACCGCAACTCCCTGTACGTGCCAGGCCGGGCCACTGTTGGCGCTTGGGCAGGCCTTTGCGGACAGGCGCCACCGCACGTGCTTGCGTCACACTATGTGGCCTGTTTGGCAGTGCACGCCCGACTGACACCTCAAGATCAGAGCTCAAGTGATGTTGTCTGCTGGCAACTGTGGCGGTGAACGCCATGCAGACAGCTCAGATTATAGAGCTCAAGGTGCAGCTGTCCGCGCACTATTTGGAAATCATCAGCTCGTGCAGCACGGCAGCCAGCAGTATGAGCCCATATGCCTTGAACGCTTAAGACGCGCACCAAAGTGGGAGGGCGTGATCGACTCCGTCCAGTTGTTGGTGCGGCGGCTAGCCCTGCTGCCCGTGTCACCACAGCCGCTTTGAAACTGTAAACCTTAACCACAATCCCTAGAAGCCGCGCACCAAATAGGGAGGGCGGTTTCGGCCCCGTCCAGTCGTCGGGGCAGCGGCGGCTGGCCCTGCTGCCCATGCCGCCGCAGCCGACTTCGATCTGTAATCCTTTACCCCAAGCCCTAGAAGGCGCGCACCAAACTGGGAGGGCGTGGTTGGCTCCGTCCAGTCGTCCGCCGGCGCCGGCTGGCCCTGCTGCCCGTGCCGCCGCAGCCGCTGCAGGTCCACTGGCAGCCAGGACACTGTGGGTGCGGATCCCGACCGCCCGCCGCCCAGCAGCTGCTCGCTGCACATGGGATAACAACAAGGGCTTAGGTGGGACAGGGGAAAGGCTGAAGTTGCTGGAACTCTTTCCTTGGCAGTATCTTGTCGGCCAGAATTGGACCTGTGTGCCGCGCACTCTCATGTGAGTCGGCACCTTCCGGGGCCCCCCAGCCGCTGTGCGCAGGCTATTGAACGGGAACAGCGCGCGTTTAGCGTGGGCCTCCGGATGGGTGGAATGTGGGCCGGCAGGTGGCTGCTCGGGGCTGGCATCTGAGAACAGCAACGTCGGTGAGTGGTCCCTGCGGATACCTTTCCCCGATAGCAGCCCAGCTGACCTGTCGCGCGGCATCGCTGCCGGTTCTCCTGTCGGTGCCAAGGCAGCTGTCAATCAGCGAGTTCAATGCACACTGACGCAGAGATCACAGGGCTGGTCGTTCTTGCAGCCCAGATTCAGCGCGCGACAATTTGAGGCAAGAGAAGTGAACGTGTGCACACAAATGGAAGATGTCTATGTGCTGTTCAGCGGTCCACACTGCCATGCGCATCTTTCATTGGCGGACCATGCTCTAATCCACAGGTTCGCGCACAAGCACACGCATGGCTGCAGACCAACGCGCCATGTGCATGAATTTCTTATATTGCAGACTGAGTTGGGGGGACAGCTTTTCCAATGCACCTAGGGCTGTCGGCGCGGGTGAGGCGGGGCACCAGCACGGGCTGCGGCATGACGAGGTACTGGCCGCCGCCGCCGTCCGCCGCGCCGGTGCTGGTGCCGCTTGGGGCGCGCTGCATGACATAAGATCTTCTTGTTGGGCAGATCAGGTGTGTGCATGGGCGAGTGCAAAACAGAGGCGCATAGACAGAACGGATCCCACTATGCCTCCCAAGACGCCGCTTTTGCATGCCGCATGCGGCGGAGGATGCTCCAGCTGGCTGCCTGCAAACATCTGCTTTACATGCCCAGGCACGCATGTGAGAGGTAGAATGAGAAGAGGTACACACCTCAGGGTGGCTCTCCCAGTGGGCCGTCTGCGGGTTAAGGAGGCTGTCCAGCGCAGCGTGTCTGTCGCCTGCGTTGAGCATGCCGCCGGCATGGCCGCTGCCATTGCCGCCGCCGCCCTGGCCATGCTTATCCTCATTGTTGTTGCCGCAGCCGCTCCCGTTGCCGCTGTTGCCGCCGGCAGGCGACGACGCATCCTTTCTATCCTCATCCGGCGCGGCCGTAGCCTTTTGCAGGCCCGGGAAGTCTGCGGCGCCACCGCCGTCGGCATCGCCGCCGCCGACGATGCCGTCCCGCAGCGCCGCGGTGTCTTCAAAGATCACGCCCTGTGAGCAAGGCTGGCCCTCGACAGGAGTCCGACTCCAACATGACTCCATGCCGAGTCAATCCGAAAGTCCAGACCGAAAGAGCCAAACAGATGCATACAATACCTGTCCGGGCGGGAAGGTGACGGAGCCGCTGTCTGCCGGCGGGATGTTGGTGACGGGCAGCGCGTCCGCCGCCTCACCGGCGTTGCCGCCGCCCGCAGCCTCCTGTCAAGCATTCGAAGCATGGGTCTAGTCAGTAGGAACACAGTGAAACAACAGGGTTGAAACCTGAGACACAGCGTATCAGGCAGCCAATGGCGTGGTTCAAACCTTCTACATGTCTTCTTCCACGATTTGCAGGCCAAACAATTGGCGCAGACATTGACATTTGCCGCCTGGGCACAGATCACCACGTACTCACAGCACTCCCTCGGGCTGCCTCACTGTGCGAAGCTGCATGCGGTATCTGTGTGCAGGGGAGCTATTTATTCATGTGTGGAAACGATGTGTGTGAAATCGCACCGCAGTGGTCGGCATTTCCTGGCTCAGGCCGGCAGACGTGTGGCGGCCGGCGTTGAGCACATTTGCCGCCGCGGCGGGGTCGGCGCCGCCGCTGGAGTCGCCGCCGGCCTCCTCCGACACCTCGCCGCCGGCGAGGTCCTTGCCCATGAACGGCAGGTCCTCCGCGAAGCGGCCGTGCGCCTGCGGGGACGATAGATCATCGAGTTGGGAAGAGAAGTTTGGCCTGATTTCTCTTCATGTTGCTCAGCAGTGCAGGCTGCCCATGAAGTCCTTGCCCATGAACGGCAGGTCCTCCGCGAAGCGGCCGTGCGCCTGCGGTGTTTTGCAGCTCGTCAGTTCCATGGTTGGTATGGAATGTACATCGACTGGGAGAATCGCCCACCCGCGAGGTCCTCGCCCAAAAATGGCAGGTCCTCTGCCGTGCAGCCGTCCGCCTGAAATATATGAAGGACTTAGCCTTGAAGCGCTTGAACACAACATTGCGCGTTGGGTGCAGTCTTCGACCAAACACCGACAGGTCCTCCACGAAGGCGGCCGTGTGCCTGGACAAGGGTGAAACGATTGAGAATCAGTGTCCAGCCACGCCGTTGCTGGTCAAATCCGTGATGGCTTGCCTCAACTCCGCGATGGCTTCCTCAGAACGACAGGTCCTCAGCAGAGGCATGTCTTTGCCAGTAGTCGGTCGACTGTTGTGAGAGAACTCTTGCCTGCTCCAGGTCGGTGAGGTTGTTGGGCCAGGGCTGCATGACGCGCATGCCGCAGCCTGCCGGCCCGCTGCCCTCCTCTGCGTGCACGGCCACGTGGTCTGTCACCACGCTGTGCAGCTGCCCCTCCTCGTCTGCATTGGCAACCAGTGGTAGGGTTTGTTTCTCGTTTGTTTCTTTGTGACTTAAGCCGTTATGCAATGCAGCCCGGAGTCCTAATTGCGCCTGCTCGCTGGAGTTCGTCACTACGCTGTGCCCTGCTCCTCGCCTGCATCAATGTGGATGAGTAGGTTCAACGTATGGATGTATGTTGTTCGTGTTCACACAAATGCAGCCCTTGTCTGCGTCTGCCTGGCCACAAGACTCATGACCGTGCTGTGCTATCCCCCTCGCCTGCGCAGGGAGGAATGGATGTTTCTGTTTCTGAAGCTCATTGGTAAAATGCGAGGCGAGATCACAAGTGCTGTGCAGCTGCCTCTCCTCTCCGGCAGCGGCGCCATAGCGAAGACACGTCACACAAGGTTTCGAGTAGTTGAGAAGACAGCATGGAACATATTCGAGTGCTCGCTGGCCCACCCTCATCCGACTCCGAGCCCTCGTCCAGGGGGCGCAGCAGCGGATTGGTGATGGAAACGTTGGCTTCCGCGCCCTCGTCCGCCCAGCGGGGCAGTCGCTCCGCGCCCTGCGGCCGGCCAAGCATGCCCTTCACGCGCTCCGCCGACCAGGCCGCCGCCTGCATCATACGCGTTGTTAAAGCTATGATGATACAAGACATGCACATATTTGCAAATCCGGCTGAGTAGCAGCCGCTCCACGCCCTGCGGCCGCCGCAGCATGCCCTTCATGCGCTCTGCTGACCACACCGCCGCCTGCACATGAAGAATACTTGTTCATGTGGAGGATGTGCAGATGTGGCGGCGCACTTTAAAGCAGCTGATGGCCTTCATACGCTCCAGCGACCACACCGCCGCCTGCACAGTCATCGCACAGGGTGATTCCGTTCTGTCAACAGGGACAACTTGCCAAAAGCGGCAGTCGCTCAGGTAGTTGTCAAGGGGTCCGTAAGGATCTCCTAGCAGCCGAAGCGGCGCGGATGTGCCACGAAGGTGTGGCGATGATGCAGAGGTGTGTTGACGATGCAGTCTGACAGCACTGCCTGCTAATGGCAATGCCTGCAGTCGAGCTCAAGGCAGGCGAACCAGGGTGACGACAGCCTTCCGCTGTGTCAGACCCTGGCAGCGTCGCCTCTGTCGATTGCAGGTGCTTGGGCAGGCCCAGGAAGGTGATTTCAAACCAAGCCTCGGGAGCCCCTGAACGCCGCTGACGCCCTCGCACCTGGGCAAGCCCGGTGCGCTCCCCCCAGCTGGGCTGGCTGCGCTGTGCGCCGCCGCCGCCGCGGCCACCGCCACCGCCGCGGTCGCCAAACGGCCCGCCACCTTCGTCGCCGCCGCCGTCTCCATCGCCGCCATCCTCGTTCGGCTCATCGTCCAGCGCCGGCAGCACGGGCGCAAGGTCGACATACTGCGCGACCATGCCCCAGTCGACGCCTGTGTGTTGCAGGCAAATTCTCGGCCTGTTTTGTCAAATGAGGTGCACGTAGTGGCGCTGCCACGACCGCACTCTAGGACGTCTCATGCGGAGCGCCATGACCTGATCAAAGTCTGGTCCTGCTTCAGCAAACGGCAAGTTTCACAGGAGAGGCATTCGATATGAGTGACTGCAGATGCGCAATCGCACGACGCACCCTGTAGCATCTCGTCCTCCTCGCCCTTCCAGGTCCTCATTGGCGGAGGCGGTGTGATTGTGGCGCATTTGGAATGTCTAGGTGGAAAGCATGATTTTTAGGGGAACATGTGTTGTTTTCTATTATCATACCGCGCAGCATCTTGTCCTCCTCGCCCTCGAGGTCCTCGATGGCGGAGGCGGTGTAACGCACCATGAAGACAGTTCTTTGATGAATTCTTGTGTACATGTCATCGTATCTGATTATGCACGCACCCCGCAGCATCTCGTCCTCCTCGCCCTTGAGGTCCTCGATGGCGGAGGCGGTGTAACGCACCAGAGCGCGTGCCGCCTTGCTGCGCATGCGCTTCTTGATTGAGCCGCCCTCCACCACGCCTTCAGGTTGGGATGGATTGTGATGTTAGATTTACGCAATTCGCGTTGTAGTCAAAAGAACCGAGAATATAGCCGTCTTACTCTGCATGCGCTGCTTGATCGAGCCGCCCTCCACCACGCCTGCAGATCGAAGTCCGAACCTCGTTTATGCTGAGCAGAAGCAAAAATTTCCGGTGGCATGTCGCAAACCAGCATCAACGTGGCGAGAGAGGCCGCAGCCCATAGCCCTGGACAGCAAATAGTCTTGAACGACTTGAGACGCGGGTCAGTACAGACGCGATGGGCCCATTCAAGCCGGCAGCAGGCCGGTATGTGGGCTGCGCAAGCTTGCAGCGGGTATCGAATTGGTCTGTACTGGCGCACACATAGCCCTCGCATTCTTGAGTCAACATCTGCGCATACATGCCGCTGTAAGCGTCCGGCCACACAGGAAGCTACGAGTTGCGGATGAAGAGGTTTCAAAGCATCGGACGCACCCGTGATCTTGAGCAGCCAGGGCATGAGCGGCGCATTGATGACCAGCGTCAGCACCACGAAGCCGCTGGTCCACAGCGCAATCTGCAGGGTCAAAAGTCCATGCCATCAAGCGGGAGACTAATGTCGGTGGGAAATGGGAGGCTGACAATGAGCATTAGCCAGCGGACTCCTCAACATCCCTAAAGCACCTTCAGAAAACCCTGGCTGTACCCAGGCACCACTGCCGAACTGTGACGAAGCATCCGGTTGCAGAAGGTTGCGCTTTACTGCTGATTACTGAGCAGACATCCAAAGGCGCACCTCCGCGGTGATACGCCGGTTGGACAGCACTTTTTCCTCCTGGTCCAGCACCAAAATTTGCGCCAGGATGAGGGACACCGCACCACGCAGCCCGCCAAAGGTCGTGAACAGCACCACGCCCCACGACATGCCTGCACAATTTGACATGAATTGGTCGGGTTGGCAAACACAAACTCTGCACCTCACACAGCCCTCCGAGGCAGATGCACAGCAACAGTAATTCACACGGTGACGACAGCAGCATCAACGAACATGGTCGTAAAGCAGGAAGGGCCAGAGATCGAACTGCAGGAATGGAGTTGTTTGCGGCTGCGCACCCGAGCCGGCGAGGTCGAAGAGGGGCTTGAAGAGCGCGATGGACAGGGCGCGCGCCGCAAACATGGCCAGGTAGACGAACGGCAGCCGCCAGAAGGTGGCGAACAGCACGTCCAGCGTGCCGGTGTCTTTGAGCTCCTCAGCCGACCTTCAGCGGCAGAGAAGTCGAAGTGGCAGGAACGAGTGGGGCAAACTCGATTGGAAACAGCGTGTTCAGCGTTCCAGTGTCCTTCATCTCCTCCGCCGACCTTTAGTGACAAAGAAGTTGCAATGAGCAACAAAGAGTTGAGCGCAAGGAACAGTGGCATAGAGTCGATTGGCAAACAGCACGCCCAGCGTGCCGGTGTGTCTGAGCTCCTCAGCGGGCCTGCGCAAAACATCGTACAGCAAAATGTTGCAGACGTGCACAAGATCGGCAAGCCTCCAGATTCGCAGCATGCCTGCAGCAGGCCAAGACTTTGTTCAGATCAGGGACCTGGTCGGCTTCACAGGGCAGACTGGGAGCACTGCCTGATGAGAAAATGTGCTGGCTGATGACGGCGCTACGGAACGAAGCACACCTGACGAAAAAGTTGACGGCAGAGGACCCTGCGAAGCCACACCAAACATTCGGTGATGCCTGATGACTGCCACGCACCAGCGAGGGACACCGCGCATCAGTTGTGGGTTTAGCGTGGCAGCAAGCAGCAAGCAGACGGCAGATGTGCATACAACCAACCTGCAAAGAAGAAGACGATTCCGTTGACGATGAAGCTGATCGTGTCCCAGAAGCTGCGCGCATAGACAAGCATTTTCAGCGATTTTCAAAGCTCTTCGTCAGTGGTTGATATTGTCTGGGTGCAACATACACGCAGACCTTTGGGAGCGAGCGCCAGGCTCCTGCAAGCCCCTTGAACCACAACGTTCCTGCCAGGTATCGCGTTTGCAATGTCCTGAGCAGCGCCGCACCTGAAGAAGTGGCCGCTCTCGGCGACGCGCGGCGACATGTCCCACTTGCCCGTCGCGCTGCCGTATATGCCCATCACGACGACTGCAATGACGCCGGATACGCCCGCTACCGCCGGCGAGTTGGCCACGTAGAAGGCCAGGTACGCCATTCCGAGCGTCACCGCCAGTTCCTGCGGACCCCGAAACACAGATGGGGATGACACATGGCCGTATGCCTGTAGAACTCGCGAGAGACTGTGAAGTCCCGGCTGGCCAGCCACTGTCAGAAGATGTGACGCACATCGCAATGTACACCAGCGCGAACGTGACCACATCCTGTCCGATACATCACTGTTGACGTTATCTATGGACATAGCGCTTCTGAGAGGTGTCGCCAAGTGTGTCTTGCAGCAGGTGTTGTGTGGAGGGCGCCCCATTGCCACACACCGTGACCAGGCAAGCCTGTCTGTTGACCTAGGACAGGCTGCCATCTTTGCAGGCGCAAACTTGTGCGTGACACCTGAGTCTGATGCAATGCATGCAGTAGATGCAAAAATGTCGATGGCTGATTCTTCACCGGGCACAAATACATGGCGCACACCTGCAACATGCTCCGCTGTACGCCATGACGTGTGGACAAGTGCAGGAAACAGTGGGTCGTGCACTGCATGGTGCGCGTCAAGTTGCTCGGTCGTGTGATCGACAGTTTTTCCCCGGGAAGAATGCTCACCTGCGGCGGCTTGGCGCCGCGGTTCTGCAGGTACTTGAGCAGGTAGCGCGTCGCGACGCCAAAGGCGTAGCCGATCAGCGCGCCGCCTGGGCATACAGAATGTATGGTTGTTTGACATCGTGCTAAAACTCTGTCACAGTGACACGGTGTGGCCTATTTTTGGCTCTTCCAGCATGCATGTGCACAAGCGCTGCAGGTTCATGGGAGCAGTTGGCATTGCAAGCACAAAGGATGCATGCGCCAAGCAGCGCTACAACAGCGTGGAGTGCCTTCTGCACAACAACCCCTATTCGCATTCATTGCTTAGATGCGACGAGTGGTAAGGCCATGTGACAACTCGTCAGGTTTCTAGCCTAGAAAGCGTGGCATACATGCAACATGTGCTGCTGCAGCCCTGTGTCATCGTGGCCATGTTGTCATCAGACGAGAAAGGGACGATGCGGAAGGCTGTAGCAGTGCCCTTTTTGCATGTCGAAGCCAAGGCCTCGTGAGTGCAGACATTCGAGAAGGCGTGCGGACACAAAACGTTGAGGTAGGCAAGGTCGGCGGCGGTGTGCCCGAGATTGTCCGGCTGGTGTACACTTCCAGCAGGGTATTTGAATTCACAACAGGAGATGCACTGACGGACGACATGACGACGCGACAGGCGGGGACAGCTGGCCGTCTGCACAAGCATGAGCTCCGGCTGCCCCGTCACTGCAATCAAATTTGGCTGTTACAACGTTTCTGGAGGAGAGTTGTCTGCTCGAAACACGCACTACCGGAGAGTAGGACGATGCGGTAGGCGAGGTCGTCGGCGGTCTGCGTGAGGGTGAGCTCCGGCTGTTGCAACACCTCTGGACATTCGAACACTTTCGACAGATTTCCCATCACAGAAAGTCGCACCGACGGAGAGCAGGACGATGCGATAGGCGAGGTCGGCGGCGGTCTGCGTGAAAGTGAGCTCCGGCTTGCCGGCCTCCAGGCGGCGCACCAGCTGCAGGAACACCTCGAACAGGGTGATGGCGCTCGCGTCGTTGAACAGCGACTCCCCCTCCAGCAGCGCCGTCAGCGCCGGCCCCACCCCGGCTGCGGGGGCCGCAGAGAAACCGAATCATGGTTCCAAGAGTATATCAAAAGGAGTCTTGGCAAATCCGTCCTGGCCTCCTAGTGTCATTGAACAGCGAGTCACCCTCTAGCTTTGCCGGCAGCGCCAGCCCCACCCCAGCTGCAAGGAGCAGGTGATGAGCACTTGCGGAATGCAAGTGTTTCCACTTAAAGGTACACTGTTTCACCAGACCAGGTCAGGTTGCACCTACCAGCTTCGTTGCACAGAAGCAAAGGCGTTCTTTCACTGAAAATGCAGGATGGCGGACACGGTGACGGCATCCGTCAAAGCGACCATGGACAAAATAGCGCGGCGTGCTGCCAGTTTCGTCAATATGGATCCTCGTTTGCTGGTTGAAATTGCTACAGTCTTTGTGCAGACTCCCAATAACAGCTCTCACCGGAGTGCATGATGGCGGACACGGTGACGACGCCCGTCAATGCGACCATGGACGAAAACAGCACAGCGCGCTGCCAAGTCTGATCAGCGCGCCGCCGGTTCTCCAAAGATTAACGAAGACAATGAAGCCATCGCATCTCAAATATTCCTCTCACCAGAGTGCAGGATGGCGGACACGGTGACGGCGTCCGTGGACGCCACCATGGAGGAGAACAGCGCGGCGTGCTGCCAGCGCCAGCCCAGCTCGTCCAGCCGGAACACGTACAGCATGACGGGCACCATGAGCACCGTGGAGCAGATGACCACCAGGAACGCGAAGGTCAGCACCTGCAGCATGACCTGCACGCACAGAGAGCGTGCAAAGTGGTCATCATCGTGAGAGATGGTCAGCATTGTGGGGCAGGTGACCACTAGGAACGTGAAGGTCAGCACCTGCAGCATGACCTGCGCACAGCGACAGAGGGAACGGTTGCCAGGGGCTCGAGGCCATCTGCGGCAGCGCTAGCCTCACCAGGTGGAGTGTGCTCGATCGCACTGGCATCAGGTCGGGCGGCAGCCGGCTTAATTGAAACACAGGCACACATTCCAGCATGCCCCTTGTTCAAAGGACCACTGGTTTTGGCGCCCATGGTGTAGACACAGGATTTACACGCGGAGGTGAAAGCGGGTTTTCCACCTCACCTTTTTGAAGACGAAGTAGTCCATGCGCACGGCGCTGTCCAGCAGCAGCGGCGGCAGGAAGACGTACAGGAAGATGTCCGCCGGCCGTATGCCTGCGGGTCGCGCAAGGGGGCGCTCAGCAGCCTTTTCGGCAGAGGCTGTTGATACACGTGTTTCTGCCGATTTCAGGCGGCAGGGGCGCCGCTGAGATTCATCGCTGCATTGCTGAAGATTGTGTTGCAGCAGTGTGAAGAAGGGCCAATTGCAGCAGTGTGAAGAAGGGGCAAGGTAGTGTGCTCGCAAGTGCAAGTGGGATCCGATCATGCAAAAATTGACATTACCTAGCCATAGGGTGAACGCGTTGCTGAGGGGGCCCATGTTGCAGGCCACATTGAGCAGCTGCAGCAGGCCGCCTGCAGGTCGAGTGAAGATGCAGAGCCGTCAAGTGAAGAGTCAGCGCCGTGCACCCCAATCCCAACAGGCAAGCAGCATGCACCGTGTGAGCGCTGCCTTGCTACTGCTACAGTGTTCCGGCATGGGAGCAGCAAAGCCAAAATTATAGCCTGGCTGAGCAGCGCAGAGAGCAGCATCAGGGGCTGTTGCCGCCGACGTTCATAATCATACTCCATAAGGATTCGCCTGCGATGAAGACCCACAGCGCCGACAGCCGGCCCGACAGCACGCAGGCCGCCAGCAGCGCCACGGAAGCAAACAGCACCGCATCCTCGCCGGACTCTGCAAGCTCACAGGAGATCAAGGTCCAATGCACATCAGCGACCGAAGGCAGTGTCCACGCATGCGGGCGTCGCATGCCAAGCGGAGCTGAGCCAGCGCCTGGCGGCTCGCCAGCCTTGCAATGCATGGCGTGCAGCTTTGATCAGGCGGCACGCAGGACAGGTTCGGTAGGTTGCATCACACCTGGGATTGGGCAGTAGTTGTACCGCTCTGCATTGAATCACAGGCGGGCGTCAGCGCACGCTGGCCGTTGACGACATGCAATTCCTGTGTGACTTTCGCACCCCCGAGGAGCCGATAAAATGCTAGCGTATGCGCTCTTGAAGCACTCCTTCCATGCCAGAAGCACGTCACTGGCCAATATGGACTTTCTCAATAGAGGGTCGACCCCCAGCCATGTGCATCGGCTCACCGGGGTCGTTGATGCGGTGATGGTAGCTCGCGTGCGCGCAAATGTCCTTCTCATGGTAGTGCTTGCCGAGACTCAGCTCTGAGCTGGCGTTCAGCCAGCTGACTGGGTCCGCCCACTGCAAGTCCATCTGGACTGCCGGCCCCTGTGAGAGATTCCGACACCTTTAAACGGACGGACTCGGCATTGTGTACACGACGAACTGTTCGAAACGAATCGAGATAATGCGAAAATATTGCAAGCTGCTCGAACGTCGCCCGCGTGCCCTGTGGCTGGTGACAATACCAACAAGCCAGCTTCCCGCAGGCCCTTGCGTATATTCAGGGCTGCACCCAAGTAGGAACAGTATGAGAACCCAGGACTGCTGATTCTGCAACTTTGGCAATGTGCGCGTGTACTGTTCAGCGATGCGCGAGGCTGCAGCGGACGATCATTGGTTTAGGAGAAATTCTTAGTCACGCACCTTTGATTTCAATGTTGTGAAGAAGAGGGTGCAGCAAAGTTGTTGCACTATGCAGCAAACGGTTCACATGTGACTGGTACACCCAGCTGATCACGATTCGCTCGCAGAGCACGCAGTTCACAGGAGTGTCTTGAACCTGGATGCATGCGACCTGCAGTCTAGGTTTTCTCCGGGTCTGGCACACGGATCTTGGGCGTCAGAAGCGCAGAGGAGACTTCTTATCCAGTACTGGGCCCTTCTGTGACCCCGTTTGCGGTTCCCTGCCAACCAGACTCGCCAGTTTTGCAGCTGTGCTGCGCTTCAACTAGCCGCACCGGCGCCGCTGCAGCGCGGTACAGCTGCAGGCCGTGCATGCCGCAATGGCCAGCGCTGAGGCGCCGGTGACAGAGCGCCATCCTGCTCTGACGACCTACGTCATTGCAGGGGTGTCCGGCTGCGGCAAGAGGTGCGGCGCGGCGCTTTGAAAGCATGTGACCCCTAACAATGGAAAGTGCAGCACATGACAGACAGTATCGTCGTCGCTGACCGCAGCACCGTAGGCAAGCTGCTGGCGGCGTCCCTCGACAGCCAGTTCTTCGATGGCGACGACTTCCACACGGAGGCGAACAAAGGTGCCGCCGTTATGCAGCATGTGCGATGGCGCGCATCGAGTCTTGTGGGTCATCCAGCGTGGCTTGGAATGCTCTGGAGTAGGCAGGAAGCCCTTGCTGAGCTTCAACCACCCTGCCGATGCAGCCAAGATGCGGGCGGGGCAGCCCCTGACGGATGAGGACCGTGTCCCATGGCTGGCGGCATTAGCGGTTGCCATTCTGAAGCACGCCTCCAGGTGCCGCGGGTTTGCATACCTCGTATCTCCACAATCGTCGCGAAATGATGCATGTGCGCCCATTGACGACGCTTGATTAATATTTTTACGGCAAGGATGACGGTGTGCACCTCGTGTATGCAGCGAGAAGCCCACGGTTTTTGCGTGCTCGGCGCTGAAGCGCAAGTACAGAGATATACTTGCGGCGCGGGCAGCCAGCGGCGACCCGGCGCACCTCCTCTTCGTGAGCGTTTCCTACTGCCTCAATCTTATGACTCTACCGGCAGATGCCGTGGCCCTGAGGACCAAGCTGATTATGTGTGTGCCACTCGGGTTGGATTGCGCTTCTGTCCACATGACGTTGCCAGCGTTGTACCAGCCCACCTTTTGCTGAACGCTCGCATCTGCCCACATTCACACCTGACCAACCGTCACGCGCACAGGTTGTGCTAATGCCACCGCGGGAGGTGCTGAAGGAGCGGCTGGAGGAGCGGTGGCAGACCGGTGAGCACTTTATGCCGCCGTCGCAGCTCGACGCGCAGTTGGCTGACCTGGAGATTGACGCGGCGCCGCCGCAGCCGATGCGGCACCCGCTGGAGGCGCCGTCAGCTTCCGGAGCAGAAACTCAAGTACGTCGCCGGCCGGAGGCCTGGCAGCCGCAAAAGCATTCGAACACGTCTGCCGCTGAGAGGAACGTCAGCACCACCGCAAGGTTCCAACTTGAAGGTCACGGCTGACGACAACGCCCATGTGCATGTAGGCCATTTACAACAGGCCACTTTGGTCACTAAGGGGCTGGAATTCTTCCTTCTGTAGCTCACAAAGTGTTTCCATCGGTCGGCAGGCCGTCGAGGCGGCATCGGACGCCGCGCCGCTATTTGTGCTGCGCGATGTGGCGCCGCCTGAGGCCCTCGTCAAAACCATTTTGGCGTATGCGACGGGGCTCTCAGCTGCTGAGCACGGATGAAAGCTGGAGAGCAATCCATTCAATGGCGAACAAAGTCAAAAGGCCGCAGATTGTACATCAGTGCGTGTAGCGACAGGTGCCCTGATATTTGCCGGCGCAGCCCGCTGCCGACGCGCCAGACACTGTTTGCAGCATGGACTGGATGCAATGTACAGGAAGGACAACGCACAACATTTGTGATTTCGGCCCTGCTATTGGTTGGAGTATTGATTTGATGTTCATCCGGACAGTCATTGTGCCGCCGCATGAGAGGGCATCATGCGCTTGGTTGCGGATGCATCACGAGAAGTGCAAATTTGGGGCAACACCGGCGCCGGCAATGTAATAATCTCGTCCAGGCTTGATTCTGTTGATCGGCAATCTGATACATTTCGCGCCTCTGAATAGGGCAGGCACAAAGGCAGTCGAAGTAGGAAGTAGGAGTTGCTCTGACCCTCAAACACTGAGCTGGCAAAACAGGCTCAACTTCCGCTCAGCAGCGCTGGCCCCACGGAATAATGAATCTATTGCCGATCCTGCAATCTACAACTCGAGCGCACAGCTTGAACCACCCAGAACAGGCGGAGCATGCTAGCGAGTTGGTACGGCCAAGCACATCTCGCTGTCGCACAGGTGCGGCACAACCATCTCAAATTCTCAATCCGAGCAACGATGCGCAGCATTCTAACACTCCCACATCTGTGAAGGAGGGTGCAACGGACTGGCAACATGCGTACGGCGCTTTGCAGCGCACTGTTGCATCAGTCAGGAGACCTGCGCAGGACAGCCACTTTGGTACATTGGCGCTGACTGCGTACAAGCACATCAATGCCATGCCCTCACTTTACCTGCATGCACTAATGCACAACCGACCATCCAGAATCACCCTGACTTAGTTGCAAGGCTGCATCGCGTGTATTGTTTTACAGACGCATCGCATCCTATTGGACAGGTGATGGAAGAGCAGGCTCAAGGGACACCAATCGTGGTTGTGAGAAGATGGTCCGGTGTCTCGCACTGTCCTGCTGGGACAAGCTGTCACGTTTGGCCCTTCTCATGCAGGTACACTCAGCCGAATCATCTGTACGTCGCTGGAGGCCTGCCGGAAACGCAGCCGGTGCAAGGACAGGAGGACATCCATGCTGGCACCTACGGCCTGAAGCCTGCGCAGGGCAGCGCACCGCCGACGGAGGAGCCCGCCACAGCGCCCCATCGGGCAACGGCGCCAGCCTGCGCCCTGCAGCTCGCCTGGCGCTGCACGTATTAAGCTGCCGTGCCCTCCGCGGCAGTGATCAGCGCCTGGGTGGTGCATCCACCATAGTATCGGCGGCAATAGCGGCGGCAAGGCCCCGCAGCACCGCCGCGGTCGTCGCCGGCAGGGCAGAGGGCGCCCCGACGCGAGTGGCCGCTCCTGGGACCGCGGCTGCCTCGGCTCGCGTGACTGGCAGTAGCAGGATCCTGCACAGCAGCAGCAACAGCAGCAGCTTCTTCACGGCCAACGTTCTGCGGGTTGGGCACGGAGGTGCTATGAACGGCAGCAAGGCGTTTGACATGCAGCCGGGCGGCTTTGCCGTGCGCGCCATCAGCGGCCACCAGCTGCAGCACGCAGACTCGGTGGCCAGCAGCCAGGCGGCGCGACAGCTGCCGGTGGCGCTCATAACCACCTCCGGCTGTCAGTTCTGCGGCCAGGTGAGGCATCGACTTGCGCGCCATGCATGCATAGCTTGCATGCCACCATGGGCGGGCCTACCCCCGCCCAATGCCTTCCTTGACTACGATGCAGATTGTGAGGTGCATGCCCGTCAAGAAAGGCCAACAGGCTGGGACATGCTGCTGCACGGGCATGCATGACAAAGCCTCATGCCGCACACAGCCTCGTGTCTGTGCAAATCTCGCAGGCAAAGACAGCCCTGGATGATGCGGGTGTCACGTACGAGGAGATCGACCTGGGGCAGTACCCGAAGCTGCTGACGGAGGTGAAGCAGGCGACCGGCCGGGTGACAGTGCCCCAGGTGCGGCTCAATGCAGTGCAGCATGGTTCAGGCATCGGCCTCCGGGGCGAGCATCAGAGCGGTTGAACACATGGAACAGGCAGTCCTGGGATTGATTTGTGCGCGAATGAGCACGGCAGAACATGGCAACAAACGTGAAGAAGCAAACACATTTGTCTAGACCCCATTGGTACTAAACACATCAGGGTGTACACTGACCGTATGGCTCCGGCCTTGTAGGTATTTCTGGGCGGCCTGCTGATCGGGGGCTGTGAGGAGCTCCAAGCCGCGCTGTCGGACGGCAGTTTCAAAGACGCGCTAGACGGCTCCAACGAGGCTGCCCTGCCTGCCGACCTGCGCGAGGCCGTGGATCGCCAACTTGCGCAGTCCCCCGCGGTAGGGTTTCACGGCACAGTTCAGCTTTTCTTGTGTGTCGGGTCAGGGGTTGGCACAGAAGATTCCGATGGATTTTGACACGTCGATCTGGGCACGTCGATCCGGCTGTGGATGAGTACCGATTGTCAGGGGCGTGCAGTGAGTAAGGCTGGCTGGCTTCGCCTTGAACCATGGCTGCATCACACTCCTTGGCATGTTGGTGCCTGCAGGCGGCGGTGCCGCGGCCGCTGCTGCCGGACGGCATGAGCGAGGAGCGGTACAGCCACCTGCAGTCCATCGCCCGCAAAATCGGCGAGGGGTGCGTGCACCCTTGCTGCCAGTTTTCCTCGACTCAGTCCGGTTGCAGTTCCGCTTGCGAACAGCTGGCACTTCTGTACAGAAACTGCCAGTGCATGGCCACACGGCCTTGATTGGCGTGGCTTTTTGGTGTGGTCGGCTGAACCCACTGCAAATCCACACTGAGCTTCCAGGTGCAGGCCGCGCTGCCCCGTTTGACACCCGTAAACCAGTCACTATCCACCTTGGCTGTCGCTGGTGCTCTGCGGTGCCCCACGCCAGTGCACATAGGAGACGTTAGCGTCCTTGTGGTTTTGCTCTGACGCAGGAACAGTTGATCCACAAGGACATCACCCTGTGTCCGCTGATTCTGTGTGCACTGCAGAGCAGTCCTGGGGCAGCTGCGCTGTCGAGAATCCGACGATGCTCTATTATCAACTTTCTCTTTCCTACCACATCACTGCCGCTGCAGCTTGCTGCCGGACGGCAACCGCATGTTCACGCTGGCGGAGGGCGGGGAGTGGCTGCGGCGGGCGCGCGTGACGCCCTCCCCCGACGCGGGCCTGGGCCTGCTGTCCGACCTGCAGCGCGCGCACCTTCTATTCGTCACCGACAACTCCGGCGCCGATCTCGCCACCGTGGAGCCGGGTAAGTCAGGGTCCTTTCCCAAGCACTATATGTCGATCCCAGGAAGGCATGCTGTTCGACCTGCTGCGGCGCGCACCTTATTTTTGTTACGGACGGCTCCGGCACCAACCTCGCCACCATGGAGCCAGGTGGGCAGCACCCTCTTCCCAAACTCAGGGCACCTGAGTTGTCTTGGGAATCGAAGGCAGCACAGCTGGCGGGGCGCGGATGGAGGACGTGCAGTGAAAATTCTGCGCCTGCCGCTCGTCACCAACAACTCCGGCGCCGACCTCGCCACCGTAGAGCCGGGCAAGTCAGGGTCGACATATTAGTTACTATAATTCAATTTCAGGAAGGCATGCTGTCCGACCTGCAGCGCGCACACCTGATCTTCGTCACGGCTCCGGCGCTGGGCTCTCGCCACTGTGGGGCAGGGATTTCAGAAATCATGTTGGATGCTTATGGAGGGTGCTGGTGCAGAGGGGTCATGCCCCACGGTGATGCTTGATAGATGTTGCAACAAATGTCTGTCATGCGACAATGCCACAACTGCATACCTCCACTGTCCCCTCACCCTGACAAAACCCTGATTCGCAATTTCTTGCAGGCATGGGCGCGCCGCCGTCGGAAATGTCGGCGTCGACGGCGAGCTGGTGGACGACGCGCCGTACGCTGTCTGAATTAGCTGCCACAACCAGGAGATTATGACCTAAAGCGACATCAACTCATCTGCAGGCATGGGCGCGCCGCCGTCTGCGTCGACGGCGCTGCAGCTGGTGGGTGATGCGCCGCACGCGGCGTGGGGCGAGGCGCTCAACATCCAGGTGCCGTGGTACGGCGAGGCGCACCCCGCCTCCCAGGTGAATAGCCCCGCCGCAGAGCCCTGCCGATTTGTCAGCTTGTCAAGCATTCCTGCAAATCTCAAACTGCCATCTCTCAACACATCGTTAAGAGACACTGCGCGAAGATTGCGGGATGGCGCTGTCCCAGCCCAGCGCTTTGCCAGGCCGGTCCGGGTTGACTATCATAGCAATATGCATGCAGTAATCCTCAATATCTATGCGATGTCAGCGCTTCGGCACCGTGTCAAATCATTCGCGTGCTGCTGTATGGCACAGGCGCTCGGACAAACAGAATCTTGATCCGCAGGCCGACGTTTCCTCCAGTGGATGGGGCACAGTGAATTTTATCCTGGCAAGCTGACGGCCTGCGGACTGAATTTTGCAGGTGGCAGAGGGGCTGTGCATGCTGGTCCTGGGGCTGTACGACCGGCACCTTGCTACCTTAAGGCCAAAACTTCAGTATGACTGAGCATGCTCCCTATTCCACAGGCGGCGGAGGGGCTGCGCATGCTGATCCTGGGGCTGCACGACCGGCACCTTGCAGATATTGCGTCGCAACACATGCAATTGACTTCCATGTCCTTCTTCTATAGGTGGCGGAGGGGCTGCGCACGCTGATTCTGGGACTCTACGATCGCCACCTGGCGCCTGGCGGCCACGGTGTCGACTACGCCTCCCTGGCGCACGACCCCGGCTTCCGGGATTATGTCACCGCCGCCTCCGAGCTCACCAAGGTCCGCGGCCTGTGCTGCCTGCATACTCCCAATTCGGCAACTGATGCTGAATGAAATATGAAATACCGTTGTTTCATAATACAAGTGAATTAACCGTACCTTTGGCGGGCGGTAGCTGACGGCATTGAATAGAAAAAATGCTTCAATTCGTCATCATGTAGTGCTGAAGCTCATCAGCCATTCTGAATTCCGTTGCAAATGTGCAGGTGGACCTGACGTACCTGGACAGGCGGGAGCTGACGGCGTTCTTCATCAACATCTACAACGCGCTGGTGGTGCACGGCATGGTGCTCTTCGGCCCCGCCGAGTCCACCCTGAAGCGGTAAGCTTACTTATATTTCCCAGCCCCCCTACTCTCGCCCTCATGCGACATATGTTTTGTGTTGGCAGTGACTCATCGTGCAGAGCACTTTGGCTCACACGTGCACATGGGTGGCAGAACACGGGTGGACCTCTCCAGAAGTGTGACATCTGCAAATCAAGTCTTTCCGCCTGCCACGCAGGCTGCAGTGGTTGAGCGCGGTGCTCTACAACATCGGCGTCGTCAATTCCAGCTACAATCAACTGAAAGCTTCAACACCCTGCTATTACTGCTCCCGCAGGCTGCAGTGGTTTGGCGCGGTGCGCTACAACATCGGCGGCGTAGAATTCAGCTGCAATGACATCGAGCACGGCGTGCTGCGCGGCAATGCGCCCAGCCCAGCCTCCATCGGCGTCCTGCTGGGCCGCCCCCGCTGGGCAAGCAACACCTTCAAGAAGAAGGACCCGCGCGCGCGCCTGGTGCGCTCTTGAATTTAAATCTGAGCGGATATGCTGCTGCTGGCCTGCAGGTGTCCTGGGTTCAGGGTGTACAAAGCTCGGTGTATGCATATGTACATGTACATGGCACTGGATGTAGATGCAAACAGACTGATCTATGATGGCTGCGGGTAAACCCACCAGCCAGGCTCCAATGCTGCCTGCGCTAGGGTTCACTGCCATCGCAGCGCTTAGCAAATGGACCAGTGCTGTACTGATGCGCACTGGTACGACTGCAGGCGGTGCAGCCGATGGACAAGCGCATCCACTTTGCGCTGGTGTGTGGCGCCAAGAGCTGTCCGCCTATTCGCGTGTACACGCCCGAGGAACTAGACGAGGGCCTCGACGCCGCCGCCGCCGCCTTCTGCGAGGGTGCGCGCAACTATCTCGCTCTTGTTTTCCTTTGCGGAATCTCTTTTCCAGCTGTGCGATTGATGAGCTTTCGATTGACGCCTGATTCCAAGCGCAAAGAGAAGCTGGACGAGGGCCTCGACGCCGCCGTCGCCTTCTGCGAGGGTGCGCTACTTTGAACCCTTTTCGTTCCATGAACACCTTCCCTGAGTCTTCTAGACGTTGCCCTTGCGATGAACACACTTTGCGATGAACACACTGATTCCAGCGTGAAGAGCGCTGGTTGAGGGCTGGAAGCCGCCGTCGCCGCCGCTTTCCGCGAAGGCGTGTAGTTTCAGTCCCATTACGTACATCTGTAGACACAGTTTCTTCTGAAGGTCTGGCACGAGCACTTGGCGCCGCCGCACTTGCAGCCTGCTGCAAAGGTGCCAATGACACATTGTTGACTCACTGACTTGGTGCACAATATGTTGCTGAGGGCCTTCGCGCTGCACCTGCCGCCTGTTGCTGGGGAGAACTCCCAGATGATGTATCAGGCTGCGTGCGTACTCATATCACGCCTGGTGAGAGGCTACTGCTTATTTCCGTTAGATTGACTGCATGCAGCCACTGCAGCGCTCTCTCCAGGGGGCATGCAACCAAAGCGCTGCTGCTCGCAGCTTGATGAACGAGGCACCGGTCCCCAAAGCAAACAGCAACTCTGCATCACACTGACTTCTGTGTTCTGTTATACAGACGTCCATATGACGGATTCAAATGAAAGGTGACTGCGCTTGTTAACATAAGCAAGGAGATGCAGGAGACCGAAGGGGCGGTCCGTGGTGCTGTCCGCTTCGAATGACTAAGACTCAATGATGGTGGCCGGCTTGTGCATTTTGTTTATCTGGTCTGGAATTTAGGGAGGTGCAGGTGGATCGCGAGGGACGGTCTGTGGCACTGCCCTTTCATTCAGATGCTCCAGACAACACACCATGCCTGCCTGTTCAATTGTTTTCGGAAACGCAGGGGAGGTGTATTTTGGTGCTCGAATGACCGATTTCTGGTTTGGGATACAGGGGGGGTGCAGGTGGACCACGAGGGACGGTCGAAGGCGGTGTCCCCCAATTTGAAGTGAGAGCTCCGGTGGTCACCGATTTTTCTGGTTTGGGATACAGGGGAGGTGCAGGTGGACCACGAGGGGCGGTCTGTGGCCTTGTCCTCCATCTTCAAGTGGTACGCCGATGACTTCGGCCCGCCCGATGTGGTGCGTCACTCGAACCCTTCGAGGGTTCGAGGGTTTAAGGTCTCCACTCTGCTCATGGTCCTGTGTCAGAGGGATCCGCCAGTCCCTGGCCGTGCCGTCCACGCTTGCTCCCATTGACGACATCTGCACACCGAGTGAAAACGAAAGCCTGCGGTTCTTGATTTGTTTGCCCCAGCGATGGCGCCCGCACGATCCTCAATTTTCCTATTTTCCTGTCCCGCAGCTGCTGCCGTGGCTGCTGCGCTTCCTGCCGGATGGCCCCGCGCACGAGCTGGAGGACCTGCTGGCGCACCTGGGCGCTGACAACATCAAGGTAGGGTTTTCCCGCTGGCTTTTAGCTGTTCGTCCCTTCCTGTGGCAAGGTATCGCACCTCACTGGAGGACCTGCTGGCGCACCTGGGCGTCGACAACATCAAGGTGGGCATCCTTCGAGAGTTTCCGGTTGCCCTTCTTGTCTTTGTATCTTGATCCTTCCTGCAGAAAGTGAGAATACTTCACGGGACGACCTGCTCGCACACCTGGGCGCCGACAGCATCACGGTGAAGATGTGGGCAATGGTTCGCCCCGATGCTTGCAGGTATGAGGACTGCAGCGCTGCCTCCCGAAGTGAAAAATGCAGTCTGCACTGCACACTGCCTGTGTACGACTTCACTGGCCCTAAAAGCCAAACTGCGCGGTGCCACAGATCACCTACAAGGCCTACGACTGGAGCCTCAACAACAGCGGCGAGGAGCCTGAGTGATGCCACAGGCTGCATCCGCAGCGGCCATGCCGCTGGGCGGGCATCTGGCGGAGTCACACGCGCACTTCGTCGCCCGGAGTGGCTCAGCCTGTTGGGCCTGCGGGCGCTGAGCATCACACGGCAGGTTTGCTTGGCCGATCGAGGCTCGACTCAATGGACGGCAGTTGCCGCCGCGGCAGCATGATGCCGCGCCGTGGCAGAAGGGGTGGCGACGTTCGGGACAAACAAGCCGCAATGGATGCGCTCGTCCACGATGGCAAAGTGAACAAGAGGCAAATGAGGGGGAGACTGGCCCGGGAAGCTTTGCGGGCGGAAGCACTGCATGTGCGGGATCGGCATGCATTGCTCTGAGTTTGCACGCTGCATATTCTATCTGCGCTGCCTTCCACAGCGATGACAATCACATCATCACTTGTTTTCCACGCATTTCGTTCATGACACATCACCACGAGCTCTGCCGTGTCTGAACGCAACAACAACGCCTGAACAAACGTTCCTCCGCAGTTTTGAGTTTGCCGGTGTTGGCGGCTGACATTGATTTCGATTTCCAAGGTAAAGGTCGTCTCAGCGGGCGGGAATCGGGTGCAGCACAACTCTCGCGACGCTGCCGTCCTCCCTTGTCACCTTTGACAGCTCCCGCTGTATGTACATCAGTACCTGCGCGGCAAACACAGCTAGGTCAGCATAGCGCACAGCGCGTCTTCATCATGATGTACGCTCTGCAGCAGCAGCCCCCGGACAGCATCAGTAGCGGTACACCATCATCAGATGCGCACGAGCGGCCGGCTGAAACCGGCGTGTGAAGGTGCCCTTGGAACCGTATATTTCAGTACAAGATGATAGTACAGCATGCTGGGAACGCTGTCTGACCGATGCTGCTTGATGAGGTACTGGTCTGAGCGATGAGAGGGCGGAGGCAAGTGGCATCACCTGAGTTTCAGTGGGGTTGATGTGTTTCATGTGGTGCAGCGCCGCAGCCCCAGCACCTGGGCACAACGTCGTGCTGCAATCGATCGACTGTGACGAGATACCCCGCCTCCATATTGACAAGCTGTCGTTCACTTTCGACATGGCACGTGCTGATCCACTCCACATGCTGGCAGGGCGCCATGCGTTCAACTGGGACATGGCACGTCTGCAATACATGCCGCTATGGGGCGGGACAATCACCTGCAGGCTGGTGGTGTGGTCGAAGATGTCGTGGGGCAGCCGCATCATCTCCGCGGGCGACTCGTCAGCGGACAGCTTCAGCCTTGGGTTCAGCGAAAAGTCCAGCACCGTCGGACATGTCACACACCACCTCCGGAATCATGGACAGCCTGTCAGCAGATAGTGGCAACCTTTGATTTGGCTCTAATTTAAGATGATTGGATGATTGCTTGCAGTACCCAACTCGGCTTTTCGATCAAAGCTTGTCAGACAGGGCGTAGCGCGACCTAGCTGCGCACCCGAAGTCGACCATGGAGAAGCACTCAAGGTGCTCCAGGCAGGCCACGTCCCAGGGCAGCGCCTCCGTCATGTCGGCGTTGTGCTCAAAGCGCAGCCGCCGCAGGGCGCTGCAGGCCGCCAGCGCATTGACCGCGTGGGGCAGCCTGCACAAGGTAGGTTTCGAAAGTTGAGCTCGGCTCTCGGGATCTGAAGCAGCCGGTTCGCAACTGAGGAGGAGGGTTCTTACTTGATTCAATTACGTCCCAACTCAACTACCAAAGGTTGAAGCACTCAGTCTCGAGCAACCATTTGCGCACCCTGAACCGCAGTGGTGCAAACGCAGGCTGGTCAGCCCGGACAGCCGCGTCAGCGCCAGCAGCTGGCCATGCAGGCTGCGGCCGTCACCGCCGCCGCCGGCCTCCGCCGCCGTCCCGCTGACGCCGTCGCCGCCGTCATTTTCTCCGTCAGCTTCCTCGTCGTCATGGCCGCCGCCGCCGTCATCTTCTCCGTCAGCTTCCTCGTCGTCCGCAGCAAGCCCCATCATCTCCAGCAGGACAGGGTTCACCGTGGGTGCCACCACCCCCAGCAGCGATACCCGCAGCGAATTTAGCGCTGGCAGCCGCCTTACCGCCGCGGGCAGCTTGCGGGAGCTCAGGCTGAGCGCTTGCAGCGCCGTCATGCGGCTCATGCCGGCCGGCAGCTCCACCCGCGCCGGCCGCGGCGGCAGATCTTGCATCTCACAGTCGTTCGGATGGGGCTTGGCGGACATCACGTCCAGCGCCGACAGCGTAGTCAGGTTGCTAATGGACTCCGGCAGCGAGGTCACCTGCGCAGAGCGGCGACATCGTGAGCTGCAATCACAAATTGAAACAGTCCATGCATGAAGGTGCTGCTGAGCTGAGGAGCTCTAGCATGGCCTGTCTCTTGCAGCTGCAAGACTATGTTTCCGCCAATACTGCACCCCTGCACTTGCCCCGCAATTTTGGGCGGGCTGCGGGGCTATGCCGCGGCGCAGTAGGCCGCAGGTACGGGATGACTCAAAGAGACCGACAGCAGGATCACATCCAATGCACTTCTCAACGCCCACACCCTGCTCACCTGGCAGTTGACCAGAGCCAGTCGCTCCAGGCACCGCAGCCACGAGATTCCGTCCGCCACATGCAAAGCCCCTGCAGCCGTGCTCGCCATTGATGGCGGTCAGCTCCAGCCGGCGCAGTGCGGTGCTCATGCGGCTGAAGGGCACCGCCACCACCGGCGAGACCCACCCCCGCAGTGTGTGAATGTCTCCTGCGGTCAGGGTACAGGGTCGAGCGCTAAGAACATGGGTCGACACACGAAGCCAGAAGAATGTGCAGGCTGGCGTGCAGAGTGATCCTGACGTGATAGGTATGCTCACTGAGGAGGTGTGAAGATCGCGCTATGAGTCCTGCATGACAGGCATGTCATCCTTGCATCTCAGGTGAGCTGCAAAATGCGGACGCGCCACCGGGCGTCCACGAAAACGACACTCTCTGTGCCACTTGTTCTTATCCACCACTGGCCGGCGAGAGCTTACCTTGCCGGTGACGGCCAGCTGCTGAGATTGGAGGGCCGGCAGTGCGCAAAGTGATTCGAACAGCGCCGGCTGCAGCGGGCCGGGCATGCGTACGAGTGCTCGTACATCGGCTGCAACCAGGGCTGAAGGGTTTGCTTCCTGGTTTGTTTTGTTGCATTTGTCACACAGCAGCCGCCGCTCGAAGCCAGCACAGCGGCCGTCAGCCAGCAGGAGTTGCCCTCGTACGCCGGGCAGGCTGTTCGCATGTGAACCAGCCTTGTGGCACGGCAGCAAAGTGTCAGGTGAGGCACTGCCCCTGCGCAGATGCAAACACGTCTCCCACCCTGAGGCGCGACAGCTCTGCGATCGTCGCGAGCGTGTAGATGTCGAGTCCCGGTCCGCACTGCTATATGTCCAGGCCCACCAGCTGCGGCGCAGCCTCCAGCCTCGCCACGATGGCCTGTGTCAGGGCTTTGGCCTCGGGCGTCATATCCTGCATTGGACACTCAGTGCGCGATGAGATGCTGATCAGATGCAGGCGGCAACGCCTCCAGGATTCCATCTCAAGTGCAGCCACAGTGCATGGAGGCCTCACTGCGAAGCATCGAGATCACGTCAAAAAGGCAGCATTGACCAGATAAGGCAGTGATGCGCGCACCCTGCGCTTGTTCAGCTTGAGGTATTTCACAGCGGCCAGCCGCTTCCGCAGCCACGGCATCACGTTCAGCCGGCGGAGCGACCCGTCACGCAGCACGTCGGGACTCACGACGACCTTCCACCACAGCCGCGGCGACTCGCACAGCTGCGCTCAGCAACGGCACACTCGCGGAATCTCATCCTGGCTGCGGCGGCAGGCAGCTGAGGCATGAGTCTGACTGCTTTGTGCGCGCGTGCACGCCTAGGGAGCGCCTGAAATTACACATGGAGTGGACCAAAGTACCAACTCTTTGCGCCAACAGCCTCGAAGATGCTGATCCACATCGTCCGGCAGGTGCGGCAGAGCGGCGGCGCGCTGCGGGGCAGGCTTCTTGTGTCACAGAGCGGTGTCGAACTGCACAATTCAGATCGGTCAAGAGCACTGCACCGATGTGCCTGGATATTGTGGAGGCTGCTCAAGCATCAGGTGTGTCTTGCACAAGCCTCCAAGCGCGCCGCGAATGCTGATTTGCATTGTGCCGTGTGTTGGGCAGGCGCCCTATATTCCCAGCCGAGACAAGACTTCGTTCCACAGTGCCGGATAGTGCTGCTGTAACTCGGTGACGCAGTTGTGAAACGTGCATTAGACGACATAACGATTGATCCAAGAGCGTGCATGCACACAAAGTGGCCATGCATGCCACTCCTTGATCTCCATTCCGGTTTGCACAGCGCCATACACATTCACACCTGCCACGATTCTCGCTGCTCTGTTGCTTCGAACCTGCGCCACGCACCACAGGGTTGCTGCCGGGCACTGGGCCGTTTGTTTCGATGCAATGTCTGATACATGTCTGAGCAGCGTTTGACAGCACTCAAGCTTGATAGCTTGAGCATGTACGAGAGCGATATAACCATGCCGGACAATTGCCTGGAATCTGACGCGGACCAGCAGTCGACCCAGCCTCCTTCTCCAGCGCGCCGCCATGTGGCGGCGACCTCCGTTGACGCTCTGCCACCAGAGCTGCTGCACCGCATATTCGCGCTTGTGGGCTGGCCGACGTGCGACTCTGTCCATTTGTCACCGATCTATCTCATGCGCCGATTCCATACTACCAAGTGCTTTCTGTAAGATGCCCTGACCTTGCTGCCGATGCGACACGCCGCATATCTGTCCACCCACACTCACACCCATACGAGGCGACTGGACATCTACAGCAGCTGCGCCGAGAAGTCCGCAAACGACTTGGAAATGTTGCACTGCAGGCCCAGCGTACTTCAAAAGGTCTGCAAAAATGGGCAGAAGCGGTGGCCTCACCGGGCGTCCTGCACGAACACCTGGAAATCGATGCCAAGGGCTACCCTGTAACGTATCGGCCGGCGGCGCAGCACGACGCGCACGCCTGGGTGCGCCGCCGCATCGGCGAGGCGACCACCTCCGCCGTCATCGCCAATTTCGCGGTGCGCCTTGCTTGAGCAGCATGCTGGACGGCAGCAGGCGCCCTGCACGCTGAGAGCTGCTGACCCTGACCTAATGGCTTTGAAAGCCCTCCTGCGAAATAGCCAACACAGCCAAGTTTGCTGAGCCCAGGTTCCCTGTGTTGATTCGCAGTACGATGACAATCTGCAGCAGTCGCCAGAACCGACGCTGCACGCAATCCTGCTGGAGCTGGCCCGGGCGCCCGGTCTGCGGAGCCTGACCATCGGGGGCTGCCACAACGTGCTGGGCAGCCTCAGCTTCGCTGCGGCGCGCTACCTCACCAGCCTGCAGGTGTGGCTGGCGCTCTCCGTTCCCCACGACCTCCTGTGTGGCTTGGTGCATCTTCAGGCAGCTTGCGGCATGCGTCATCAGCACCCCTCTCCGCCTCACGTTGGGTCTTTGCAGCCCAGCCTTGCTGACAGCGCCCTTATCAGCTTGCAAGCAACGTGTACATGTCAGAACTCGCATTGGCAGTTTCTGTTGCCAGCTTGAATCCCTTGGTGCGCGCAGGGTCTGCTCGTGGAACACATCTGCGGCCCTATCTGGCGGCCACACCTGGACAAGGGAATCGCCGGCCTGTCGAACCTGAGCGACCTGCACCTGTCCTTCCAGCACAAAGGCGGCTGCCCCGAGGCTGTGCAGCCGTGCGGCTTCCCGACCGCGCTGCTCAGGTGAGCACCGGCTCGTGTGCACTTTCGAGCCGCCTGCTGACATGGCTGCTGAGGCAAAGCGGTGTGCACTTTCGAACCGCCTGTTGGCATGGTCACTTAGCCAGAGCGGTGCAGGGCTATGTGCATGCTGAGGCAGCGTTTTCCTTTTAGTAGTCGCCGGGCCCCGCTCTTTCTCAGCCACTTCAAGCCGCCATTGTTCTCCTCGCAGTGTGCAGTGCCTCGCTGCTGACATGCCGCTGGCTGCTTGTTGGCTACTGAAGACTGCCTGCCCTGCTGCAGCATTGGCCTTCGATTATGATCCCGCGTTGTTATCATGCAGATGCACGAAGCTCACCAGGCTGGCCATTCTGGCGGTGGGCGGCGAGGCCGGCAGCCAGCTGCTGGCCTTCGGCGCGCTGCCGGCGGGAGTCTCTGCCCTCGCGGGGCTGCAGCAGCTGACGCTCGTCAATGCCGGCGTCACGGACCTGCCGCTGGAAATCAGCACCCTTCGGAGCCTGAAAATCCTGGAGGTGCTGCAGTCCAGGGTGACACGGGCCCAGCGGTATGACGCCTACGCTGTGCCGATACCGCTGCCGCCGCTGCCGAAACTGGCGGTGCCGACGGGCACGCTCGCGCCGTTGCCCGCCCTCACGCGGCTGGCGCTCAGCTCGGCGGAGGCGCCGGCGGCGGCGTTCGCGGCGCTGGCCCTGGAAGCCCTGTGGCTGGACCAGGTGCAGACCATGACGCCGCACAACGGCGGCGCACCCAGCCCGCTGGCGGCGGTCAGCAGCCTCACGGTGCTGACCGAGCTGCGCCTCAGCAAGGCGACGCTGCAAGACGTGGACTATGCAGCGGTGGCGGCTCGCGGGTCGGCGCTGGACTGCCTGCAGCTGGACGGCTGCGGGCTGGATGACCTGCCTTCGCCGCTGGAGCCGCTGCTTCCGCAGCTGTTGACGCTCGACCTATCGCGCAATGAGCTGCGGGCGGCGCCGGACGCCATCAGCATGCTGGATTGCAAGGTGGCATGCCAATGTCAATCCGATTGTATCTTTGCATGTGTCATTCCCATGCACAGCCGGCGCCCTGGCACATGTGCCACGGCAGCGGCACTCCCTGCTGATCATCGGCCTCGCGGAGCAGCCGGCATGAGCCCGTGCTTATTGTCAACATTATGTGCGATTCATTGCAGCCCACGTGATCGTGTGATCCAGCCTGAGTATATGCTGCAAGAACACAGCGCTCCCATCACACAGCGCTCCCATCACACAGCGCTCCCATCACACAGCGCTCCCATCACACAGCGCTCCCATCACACTGCTCTTCCTGCCACCCTGCACAGCGGGCCGCTCATGTGCACATGCCAAGTGAGTAAGTGCGTCTTCCTACATCCGTTACTGTGACCTGGCCACTGTTGCGTGCAGCTCCTCGACCTGTCTTTCAACAACTTCGGTTCGCCAGGCGGAGACGCGGGAGACCTGTTCGGCCTCGCCAGCAGGCTTACGGCGGAGCACGAATTGGAGACGCAAGGCCTGCAACAGGAGGCACCTGCTCGCCTCGAGTGAGCTTTCACATCTGACCACCGGTACATGATGCATGATCTGATGCCATCGCTGGGTGTGAAGGCAGCAGATGAGGTCGGACCGCGTCTGGTGCTTGCGGCGGCTTCCGCACAGCATCACAACATCGTCATTGTTCCTAGCATTTTGTTTTGACGGTACTTAAACATGACCCTCATCAGCCGTCATGACCCTGATCCCTGCAGGTATGCGCATGGTCCCTACCGCCGCCGCGGCGGCAAACTCCGTTTCACCTGGAGCCTCGAGCAGGTGCGGCGCCTTCATCTCTTGTCACGGCATTTACGCATGTCCCTGTGAGCACGACACGCCCATGCAATGTTCTGCGCTGGCAGGTTATGATCTACTCCTGTTCGACAGCGGCGGCGGCACTTTGAACGGCAGCAGGAGTTCGGTGCATGCTTCACATCGGCAATGTCGAGCGCAGAGCTGCCGACTGTCTCGATGCCCCGCAAACGCTCTTTTCCCTCCACCCTATGCAGGTCCAGGCCATGATGGACCTGCAACATAAAGTCAGCCAGCGGCCCGGGGAGCGGGGCCTCAACCTGCTCCTGGATGACACGGTGGAGCACGAGGAGCTGCAGGAACTGCGCCCGTACGAGGCCTGGCTGGAAATGCCGGTCAAGGCCAAGTAGTGTTTGGGATTTGCAGGATGAGCAGAAATATCCGGCAGGCGGCAGCTATGGAATCAGGATCTGCGCCCGGACGGAGTTGAAACATGTCAAACCCCTTGTCAAGTCAGGGGTTTTGGGTCAGCTAGAAGCTCGGGCAGCCACGAGACTCTGCGCTTCGAGTCGTTAGTTGATATCTTTGTGAGGCCGCCTAGGTGATATTTTTGTGAGGCCGCCCGCTGCGGCGTCAGGACCGCAGCTGGTGCTGTGCTGTTTGTCACTTTTGCATGTGCGAATGCAGCTGCAAGTTTGAGCATGTGTGAAAGTGTTGGCCATGCATACTGTAATGCAAATAAGGTTGATGATGGCTTGGCACAAAAGAACCCGCATCGAGAAAAACAGAACCATCATGGCCGCGGGCCATGCTGCATCACACAACTCCTCGTGCAGATGATGAAATGCATCGTTCGACCATGCAGCACAGGAGCGAATCGTACAATTTCATGCATGGCAGGGCATCAGGAACGCAGCTAGCTATGGGGATGATGCTGCCCCCGCATAGAATGCACAATCGACGATTCGGTCAGAAAAGCAAAGGTCCTCATGCCGCCATCTCCAACTGATATGGGTCATCGTCCTCAAACTCAGCTGGCGGGTTCTTCGCAGACAGCACTATGCGCCCTGCACTGCCGTCCTCTCGCGTCAGCTCCTGCTGTATGGCCGCCAGCACCTGCAGAATGGCATCAGCGCTGTTGTTGTTTAGTTGTTCAAGCTGCAGGCGTGCCTTGCACCGCATCAGCTGCAGCCCCCACAAAGACACTGCTGCCGCTGCCGCTGCCGCTACCGCAGCAAGTGCATACAGGCGCAGGCGGCTGGTGAAGTGAAACTCAAGGCGGGGCAGCACCTGTGCCTCAGTTGGGTCGATGTTGTTTGGACGTGTCCTTTGCCGTAGCCCCAGCAGCTGCATCATGAATGCACATTTATGATTGTGAACTGATATTCCTTCTTGTCTGTTTGATCCTCCACTGCAAAAGGCTCATCAGACAACATAGCTTCAGTCAACTCCAGCTACCTGCAGACTGTCTGTGTAGCAGAAGATTTCGGTCGCCAGCATGAGTCCGTCATACGAGGGGTCCTCATAAAGTAACAACTCGGGGTTGAACGAAAAGTCCAAAACTGCAGATGCAGATTTAGACACAGCGTCAGCGCGGTTGAATGTGACTAGCCGTAGAGCCCTCGTGCCGCACCTTGTTTTCGAGCCCAGGCGTTGAGCACTGGCAAGCCGCAGGCAGGTGGACTGGGCGCAGCAATTGCATGAGGGCACGGGCGACATTCCTTTGATGTTGCAGAGCACGCACCAGTGACGGAAGCCATGTCCGCGACAATCTCTGGTATGCTCTGAAGTCCGCAGTCGACCATGGAGAAGTACTCGAGCTGCTCCAGGCAGGCCATGTCGTTATGCAGGGAGTCTGTCATGTCGAAGTTGTGCTCAAAGCGCAGCCGGCGCAGACGGGTGCACTGCTCCAGCGCCTCGACTGCATGGCGGAGCCTGCAACAAAACCATATCAGAAATACGGTGAATATTAATTGATTGACATGGAAGGGATCTTGGCCTCGACAGCTAATAGGACGCATGGAAAGCAGTGCCTTTGGAGCAGGCAGGTGGGACATCGGAGCAGGCAGCTGGGCCATGCTCTGATCCGAGATGTTGCATCAGCAACGGTGTTTCACGACAGCAAGCCACTGGCGGCTCGATCCCCGTGCGCCACAGGCGTTAGAGCATTGTAACCAGGACCGAAAGCTGTAGAGAAAATCAAGCGCCGCACCCGGGGCCGCAGTGGTGCAGCCGCAGGCTGGTCAGCCTGGAGAGACGCGTCAGCACAAGCAGCTGGTCGTGCAGGCTGCGGCCCTCGCCGCCGGCGCCATCGCCACCGCCGCCGCTGCCGTCCTCCGCGGCCGCCTCCACGACGATGCCCAGCAGCGACAGCCGCAGCGACGCCAGCGCCGGCAGCTGCCCCACAACCGCCGGCAGCTCGCGCGAGCTGAGGCCCAGGCTCTCCAGCGCCGTCAATGCGCTGAAGCTGCCGGGCAGCTCCACCAGCGACGGCATCGGGTTTGCAGGGTCCAGGTCCAGCGGCCTGGCGGCCAGCAGGTCCACCGACTTAAGCGCGGCCAGCGCGCTGATGCACTCCGGCAGCGCCGTCACCTGTGATGAGGGTTTAGGCGTTCTGGCAGAAAAGCACGTCCCGCGACTTGAGTTCCGCCAGCGCGCTGACGCACTCCAGCAGCGCCATCACCTGCGGGCAGGGTTTAGGGCTTAGGCGGACAGCAGGTCCAGCGACTTGAGCTCAGCCAGCGCGCTGATGCACGCCGGTAGCGAGGTCACATGCCGGGAAATTTTAGGGTTTAGGATTTGGAGTTTGTTTCGACGAGGGGAGACTGGGCCTGATGCTGCCGCCAATAAATCATGCCGATATGTAGAGAGGATGTGGCTGATTGTGATGATGGATCGCCCTTAACTCAAAAAAGCGCACAGCTGCTGCTTAGCAGCCTGACTCAAGAAAGCGCAGAGCCACCGCTCTGCAACCGTCCAGCCGTCGCGGTCACAGGTGCCGCTCTCATGCATCCATGGCCACTGATTGCTCGAGATGGGTTCAGGGCCGAGCCTGCGCAGCCGGTCAACCGCCTCGACTGCCTGCCAGATACACCCTGAACCACATGAACCTTAAACCTGGGGATCGGATGTGAACGCTATGTACCTGGCAATTCACCAGAGACAGCTCCTCCAGGCGCCGCAGCCGGGTGATCTCCTCTGGCAGCGCGCCGAACAAAAAGGCGGCGGCGCCGTTGCTGCTGTTGACCGCCGCCAGCGTCAGGTGCCGCAGCATGGTGCTCATGCGCGCGAACGGCGCCGCCGTCACAGGCGTTGGCCGCCCCCGCAGCGTGTAGTCGTTCTGTAGGAGCGGAATTTAACCAGGTTGGGTCACTTGTACATTGATGAGACTAGACAACCGCTGGCGCAGGCCTTGAAATGCGACCTGTGAGCGGCCTGACAGGTTCCATGCTGGACAGGATGGCCCCGCCTCGCACGCAGGTCAGCTGGGGCCACATTGCTTGAGACGGACACACCTCAGCGTTGACAGCCAAGGACAAAGACTGTAGATGTGGCAGCGCACAGATCTTGTTGAACAGCGACTGGTGCAGCGCACTCGGCACGCCACCAAGCACCAGAATCTGCGGTGCAGCAAGTCGTTCGACAATATGATCCTGCTGTTTCTTGTGAATGCGTGGCTCGAGAGTGACGTGCTTGAGCTGTTGAATTTCAGCTGGAGAGCAACACATGGCCGTCTGCCTTTTTGGTGCATGGTGCCAAAGACGCAGTCTTCGAGTCGCAGAATAGCAAGGCTGAGCATTACATCATGCGTTCCACCTGCCGGTGCAACGGTGGGCCCATCGTGGTGCACAAGGCGGCATGCCTGGGTTGGGAGAGGAGATGTGGGGTGGGAAGCTACCCTGAGACGCGTCAGCTCTGCAACCGCTGAGAGGGTGTAGACATCCAGGGCCGGGCCACAGCCCAGGATTCTGAGCGTTGTCAGCTGCGGTGCCGCGTCCAGCCGTGACACAACCGCCTGCGTCAGCGCCTTGCACTCTGGCACCTGCTCCTGCATCGGCAGCCAGATGCTGATGGCAGCGGGCAGCAGCGGGCATCAGAGAGTCATGCGTGTGTGGCCTGAGGATGGCACAGTGTGCATTGCTTTTGAGGAAATCATCATGTGTTCCATATGAGGCACAGCAGGTCAAAGGCGGCTGCAGCAAGTATGTACAGCAAACAACTTTGCAGGGAAGAGTGCGCACGTTGAGCTTTGCGAGCATGAGAGACTGGACGGCGCCGAATCGCCGTCGCAGCCACGGCAGCACGTTCATCTGGCGCGAGGCCGCGCTGCGTAGAGCATCGGGGCTGATGACGATGTTGCGCCACAGCCGCGGCGACTCGGACAGCTGCGCCCAGCGTTTGCAGACCCGCGGGATCTCGTCCTGGCTGCGGCAGAGGATGGCGCAGCATGAGGTGACATGAAACGCATCGGCCAAGCATGTTCCCAGGGTACTCAGTGCAAGAGCATGCTCAAACGGAAGCGCATCATTTGATGATCATGCATGTTTGCAGCATGTGTCACCAGCTCTGCGTGCCGGCAGTCTCAAAAATGCTGAGCCACAGGTCATCCGGCAGCTGCAGCACAGCACCGCGCCGCGGGGCTGGCTCCATCCCTCCTCAGGGCAGCACGAGCCTACGGTAGTGTGACGATCATGCAATTCATGTGGCTTTGTGCATATGCGACTCGATGGGCATGTGGACCAGTCCCAGGCAACACATCGAAGTCAACGGCCAGCGACCTCAGACCAATCTTGTGGTGCGCAGTGCGAGCTCTGCCTTGGCAAAAAGCAAAAGTCGTGGCAGGTGTGAACGTGTATGGCGCTGTGCAAAGCGGGAATGGCCTGCAGGATCTCCAATGCAGTCTTTGATCAATCCTGCAGCCTGCGGTCCTGCACATGCACAGTCACACGATTTGCTTCATTAGGTCACAGCAGCACCTTGGAAGGATCAAATCGATGTTCGCATCGGCCAGCAGGTATCCGATTCTGAGACAAGGTCCATTCCCTGCAAGTTTCTCCTCCGATAGGTATGATCACTAGGAGAAAATTGAGACCACTGGCTCTGACCATTATGGCTGAGCTGTGCGGCCGGCAGCAGTCCTGCCAAACAGGCCGGCCGCCCGCCGCCTGCCGGTGGACGAATGGCATGATCAGGGGCGCGCGCTAGCGCCGTGCAGACAGTGTCGATAGGTACCTAACACCGAGATCAACTCCCAGCAGTGTCTCACTGCCAGCGTCTCCTGGCACAGCTGACTGCCTGTGGCTCGCCTGTGGGCGTTCTCTGTCAAACTGCGCGGGAAAATGCAAGATTACCATTTCCCGGAACTGCACGGCAGTGTCAAGTTGTCACTTCACTTCGACAGGAAAGTGTCGAAATATACACTGCATCTGCTGCGTTGCGGAAATATACACTGCATCTGGTTTTGAGACACGCACTAGCGGCGGCGACTCACGCCGTCGCGGCGTCCTCCCCCACCTGGCACCGTCGGACGCCCAAGGTGGGCATTCTTCGGGGCCCGAAACATGCGCAGTGGATCTGCAAGCATGATCCGACATGGTATGCTGCAGTCTGCAGCGGGTTGGCGCGCTTGATCGAGTGTGCACCGTGCACGTGCACAGTGAAGTGGCAATACGATGAGTGTCGGAGCTCATCCTGGGGCAGTCCGAGCTTGGCGCCTGACATTGAATGACAACGGCAGACCTACAATTAGAAAAATGCTCGAGCCTGCGACCTGAAATCGCTGCGGGACGGCAGGTCACTCGTCACTGACGTCCGATTGCTTTGCACCCGCAACCGCCGAAATGCCAATTGCACGCTGTCGCTGCGGCGCCCACTGACGAAGCCTGCTGCTGCATCGAATTCAAATCTGACGTACGGTTCGGGGCCTGCGCGCTGACGTGCATGTGCATCATCGGCAGCTGCAGCAGCAGTCGTGGGTTGGGGCCGTTTCTTCCGGCACATTGACACATTGGGAGTCAGAAATCACGCTTTGGGATTATAAGACCTACTTGATGCTGAAACCGCCTGCCACGAGATGCATGCAGTAACTCTGAACAGAACTGGACATATGTGATTCTTACACCGCGTTGTGACACCTTGGAGAAAGGCGTGTGCCTGGTCACGCCGCCGCACCTGCCGTATGACCTGTAAATCAGCATCATAGAGGCTGCCTGCGCCTAAAGCTGGTAACTCAAGCGATAGAAATGACGAGTTCCCGTCCCCTGCACTGCAAGTGCGCTTGTTTTCGTGCAGCAAAGTAAATCGAAGCGTACCAATGCGCTTCACATGGTAGCTTCGAAACTGGCAGATCCATGATCCGGGATTTATGATCCGTTCGTCACAGCACGATGGCACGCCCAGACCCCATTTTCGCCTTGCCGGCACCTCCAGCCAGGCCTCGTACGGGCGCAGCTCCTGCAACTCCTCGTGATCCACCGTCTCGTCCAGGAGCAGGGTTGGGCCCAGCTCCCCGGGCCGCTGGCTGACTGTGTGCTGCGGGTCACCATCGCCTGGACCTGCAAATGAAAAGGCGAATGTATTTGGCAACATGCTCACGATCGCGCATTGCTACCTGGGGTGGTGCCCGGTGCTGGATGGCGCCCCATCGAGGTCCTGGTGACGGCCACACTGCGCAGGCTCACTCGGTTGAATTGGCACGCTGTGTGAATACACAGCTAGTAGCCCCGTGCTGATTTTGGCTGACAGTGATTCTCGCAAAAGTGTCAGGCTATCAGTCGACACACAGCGGATTTCGGATCATGACAGAGCATTGCACTGGCCCATAAACATGTGCAAACCTCGCACCTGTTCAAGGCTCCAGGTGTAGCGGAACTCCCCTTCTTCAAAGCGGTATGGACCGTACGCATACCTGCAGGGAGCAAGCAAGCCATTCATCACCATAGTGGTCTAGATATCAATTGTCCACCCTGCATCAACTCGAGTTGCCGAAAATCACAATGATGGAAAGCTGGAAATCACAATGGAAACTTTGGCTATGGAACTGCTGCGCAAATTTTCAGCGTCACATATAAGTCTTCAAACCGTTCCGCCCCAAGGTCCATCACATCTTGTCGAGAAATGGAGGCTCACTCGATGCCGGCCGGGGCCTGTAGCAGACCCAGTGTCGCCAGGCCGTGCTCCGCTGTGAGACTGCTGGCGGGGCCATATAGGTCCCCGTCTCTCCGTCGGGCGAGACGAAGCAGTTGAATGCGTCCAACAGCCGGCAGCCCAGCAGGCGGGCGATGGCGGCTGTCGCCGCCTGCAGCTTGTTGTTCGACACGTCAAAGGTCGCCAGCTGCGGCAGCAGCGGCTCCAGCGCCGCCGGCAGCGCCGTCAGCCCGCAGCCGTCCAGCTGCAGGCGATCCAGCGCCGGCCCGCAGGCTGCCACTGCCGCGGAGTCTGCCTCCTTGAGCGCCGCCTGGCTGAGACGCAGCTCGGGTCAGCGCCGTGAGCCTGCTGACAGCCGCCAGCGGGCTGGGCACCGCAGCGCCGTCTTGCGCCGCGCCATCTCCCTCCGCGTTGTCTGCCGCCTGGCCCAGCCACAGGGCCTGCAACCCCGGCGCCTCTGCCGAGCTGAGCGCCAGCCGCATGAGCATGGGCAGCGGCGCGAGCGCGCCCGTGGGCACCGTCAGCTTGGGCGACGGCGAAATTCACAGCCTGTCTTCGTCGCAGCTCGCCAAGCGTCAGAACCCGTAGCTCGGAGAGGTTGAAGAGTGCAGCCGGCAGCGCGCTGAGGGCCAGGAGCTGGCTGCCGCGCTCGCCACCCATCGCCAGAATGTCCAGCCTGGTGAGCTTCGCGCACTTGCGCAACGAGACCAGAGAGCCGCTCGAGTATGACGAGCGCATCAGCAGCCAGGTCTGGGCACGTACTGCGGAGCTCGGTAAGCCGTGTCAGCACCAGCAGCTGGTCATGCAGGCTGCGGTTTCAACTGCCGCCGCCGCCGCTGCCGCCGCTGCCGCCGCCGCCGCCGCCGCCGCCGCTGCCCTCTTCATTGCCGCCGCCGCCATCCGCACCTGCCGCCACCTCTGCGCCGAGCTGCGACAGTTGGAGCGCCCGCAGCGACAGAAGCGAGCCCACTGCAGCAGGCAGCTCGACGGAGCTGAGGCTCAGCGACTGCAGTTCCGTCAGGCTGCTCATGCTGGCCGGTAGCTCGACCCGCGGCGACCCCAGCAACTGCTGCTGGAGCAGCATGCCGTCCTCCCGAGGCTCGGCCGCCATCACGTCCAGCGCCCAGCAGCACTGCCCAGCCTCGATACAGGCGCCAACAGACCCTCCCGCCCGGCCAAGGGGCAATGCCTTCTTGGCAGCTAGTCACAGCGTAGATACTCGGCATCCCATCTCTGCTGCCGCCGGCACCTCATGTTCAGCCCGCCTAGCAGCACTCAAATTTCAAAATCCCAGAAGTAGAGCCAAACCCTCACTTGGCAGTTGACCAGTGCCAGCGATTCCAGCCGCAGCAGCCGCGAGATGTCGTCCGGCCGAAGCCAAACGCAAAACTCCTGTGTTGAAACTCTAGACCCTCCCCATCCGGCAGTTGACCGGCGCCGGCGACTCCAGCCGCCGCGGCCGGGACACGTCGCCCGACAGCGCACCGAATGCAGAGCCCCTGTGTTGAAAACCCTGAATCCTCCCCACCTGGCAGTTGACCAGCGCAAGCGACTCCAGCCGCCGCAGCCGCGAGATGTCGTCCGGCAGCGCGCCGAGCGAGACCATGCGGCCGCGCCATCCGGGCTGATGACCGCCGTCAGCTTCAGGCGGCGCAGTACGGTGCTCATGCGGCCGAACGGCGCCGTGGCCACCGGGCCGCCTGCGAAGGCATACTCGTCCTGCGCGGCACAAACGTGTGCAGCTCAGCTGCGCTGCTACACTGCATTGCCGCTGCTTCCTTCTTGTTCATTCGATCCCGGTGACTTGCCGTTCATGTGACATGGAGGATTGAGCACCACTGCGTCAGGCCACTTTGCCCTGCCACCAGATGGACCCTAAACCCTGGGCGACCACGCCGCCGCGCAGCTGTCAAGCAGTGTGTTTCTGCTCAGCGATGATGAACGAAACCCTTGCCTGGATGCTTACACGAAGAGACAAAGTCTCCAGCGCCGGGAATGTGCACACGCGGTCAAAGGCCTGCTTCAGCGGCCCTTGTGCGCCCGAAACACCAGAACCTGAGGTGCAACAGTCAGCACAATGTGTCACCATTATCACTCGGCTGCGGTCGCCAGCTGCGGTCGCCGGGCTGAGGAAAGGCCCAGGCCCGTTGGTTGCTGCCCCTTGCCACTGATCAAATGTGATGCTTAGGGTGTTGCTGCCTACTACACTCGTTGAGATGTACGGGCACGCCTGCCGCGAAAGCAGGGTGCTCAGGGGTCGCCTGAGTCAGAGCTTTGCGCTTCCAAATCCATGACGACACAACGCAGCAGAGGTCCCGAGCCATACAGTGCTGCCCCACAGGACGTAGCAAGCCCTCACCTTGAGACGCGACAGCTCGAAAATTGCTGCGAGGGCATACACGTCCAGCGCAGACCCGCATCCCTGGATTTTCAGCGCGGTAGTCTGTGGCGCCCAGCCGGACTGGAGACTTTGGTCTGCGATAACCCCTGCACTCAGGCAGCCTGTGAGACCGAGACCGCAATCAGGCGGCAACAGCACAAACAGCAGGCAACACGCCGCGCCAGTTTCATCGCTGATGGAAGCTCAAAATATATGTGAACCTCCAGCAGCCCAGTCGAGCGGGACAATCAGATAGCTCGCCTTTCTGCAGCCAGTGCACGGACCAACGATTGCGCCAAGATTGTGCCACAGTGCTCACGCCGAGACCGTGGACTCTGAGGGAGATGACTGCCCCCAGCCGCTTCCGCAGCCACGGCAGCACATTTAGCTTCCTGAGCTCGACCTCACGCAGCGCATCCGGATAGATGGTGATGTTGCGCCACAGCCGCGGCGACTCGCACAGCTTCACCCAGCGCTTGCACACGAGCGGAACCTCGTCCTGGCTGCAGCGGCAAACAGCAGATGCATTGTCACCGGCACCGCATCACATCTTGCCGCACCGAGTGCAAGCATGCATGCACCGATAGGGCGGGCAATATATACGTATCTGGAATGAGCATCTCACCAGGTCTTCGCGCCGGCAGCCTCGAAGATGCTGATCCACAGGTCGTCCGGCAGGTGCGGCGGCACAGCAATGCGCTGCGGCGGTGGGTACATGTCGCTGCAAACCAGTCCAGACCCGTGGGACTGCCTGCTTGATTGTAAAGAACACTCTGCTGTGTCGGAATACTCGGCTGAGACAGCGATAGGCCGTTGATCACATGCAACTCGAGTGACACTGCTGCGTACAGGCTTGCAACCACGGTCTGGCGGGCCGCCACGCCCTCAATCTCCGAGCTGATGATGTTGCAATATCGGAAACTGTAACCGAATGTGCAATCGCATTCAAAATCTGTATTTTGGTGCATGGATGACTGTCCCGCCACAAAGGTGAAACAGCTGGCTCTCTCGCAACATCTTGCTTTCCTTTCGATTGCGAATGACTGCGACAGGCCTGCATTTGAGTGTCGCTGCCAAATCGCAGTGCCGAAGCGTTGCCGGTTCGAAGCGAATTGACCCCAGCGTGTGAATCTCACGCGGGCTGCGAAGCACACCGCCTGAGGGCCTGTAGCTTATCTAAGGCGCTTCGTGAGCGTCAGCAGTACTCCATAGTCGCACCACCTGGCTGTCTGCAGTGTCAGGAGGAACCACCCTGGGCCAGCGCTCAGGCAGGACCTTGCTGAAGGCGCTGCCGGTTCACAACGCCAGAGTCCAGCAACAGCTCATCCTGCTTTGAGCCTCAGCCTCACTATCGCCCTACCAGACCTGGCGGGCCAAAGATGCGGGGTGCTGCACGGACCAGCGGCGCCGCGGCATGGGCGCCGGCGACTCTACAGGCCTTGGTCCTACTGCTGCTAGTAGCTGCATGCAGCAGCCTAAGCCTGCGCTCCAAGTCCCGCGATGAGGGCAGCGACATCAGCATGGTGCGGATGCTGACATGTCATGCTGGTCCCAGCCTCGCCGCAATGCTCCCGCGAAACGCTCCCCGCATGGTGCACATTGAGCTGAGCCATGTTCCTGTTTGGCATGATGCCCTTTGTCTGGGGCGTACCTGGCTGGAACATACATGCGTTGCTGCTACTGCAATGCAGTCCAAACCTGGCACGCCCCGAAACCGCAGGGCGCCAACTGGGGCGGCCAGGTGGACAACTTCAACTGGCGCCCGCGTGCGTTCCGCTTCCGCAACTTCCTGTCGCCCGCCGAGTGCGACTTCTTGATCGCGAAGGTGCGCACACGGTCGCAGCTGCGGCAAAACGGACTGGCGATCCAACACCGCCGGCCATGATTGCTCCAGCAGGACATATGAGGACATGAGGTGGCGCACATGGGAGCCTCAGCGCATGTCCAGCACCTCAAGGCAGCCTTGACGTAGCTTACTCATACACGCTGAAGCAAGCTGCTGCTTCAGCGTCGTGCCCAATGTGAACTTTTCCTTTTACAGGCGCGGCCGTTTCTGCAGAACTCGACGGTGCTGGACAATGATACGCACCGGCCGACGCCCAGCAAAGTTCGCACGAGCGCCGGCATGTTCTTCCGCAGAGGTGCACCATGTGCCTGCCATGCTGCGTGACATCACAGCTGCCCGTCAGCAGCGCTGGGCGATTTGCAGGATGGTTGCCGCACATGAGGCACAGTAGTGTCAGGGACTGGGCAAACCGGCAGCCAAGTCCTCCGGCTATGCCATGCATTGTGTCAGCGCGGCGCCTTCTCACATGTGTCCCGGTGATTTACTTCCATCGCGGCACTTCTTCATTATCTGAAGTCGGTTGATCCCGTCGCCAGGCCAAAATGCGGTGGTGCGGGGCATTGAGGAGCGCATCGCCTCGGTCACGCACCTGCCGGCGGACCACGGGGAGGGCATGCAGGTGATGCTGCTGGAGCCGCTGCTGCTGCTGCTGCTGGCCTTGCTGCCGAACACGTAGTTTCCTGCGTTGCACATGCCCTGCAGCTCGTGTTGCATGCACTCCCCAGTGTGAGATGGTCCAAAATGCAACCTACCAGGTCAAACTGGCATCAAGGCGCACCGATGCCCGATTCGCAACATCTCTCACTTTCGAAGTCGTGCATCCGTCCTCTCGTTCCTGACGTATATGCGAATGCCTCCCCGCAGGTGCTCAAGTATGAGCACGGGCAGAAGTACGAGCCGCACCATGATTTTTTCCACGATGGCTTCCCGGACCATGGCTCCGGGCAGCGCATCGCCACCGTGCTCATGTACCTGTGCGCGCTCGTTGCCTTCCCCTGGTGCACCAAGCAGCCCTTCACTTTGCAGAGGCATCAGGATACTGCCACAGTGATGCCAGCGAGGCGGCGTGTGTGTGTGCGGGCCTGTGTATCTTGCGTCCACCATTATTCTCAGATCTTTCCATGAGCCATCTCAACTTCGCACTCCCCATGCTCCGCACAAGCGGAAACGAAAACAACCCTGCAGGCTGGACGCAGGTCAACTTTTGCGCACTGCAGGACCACGCCGGAGGAGGGCGGCGAGACGGTGTTCCCGCTGGGCCGACCACATGTGCGCGGCGACGGCTGGTCGGACTGCGCCAAAAAGTGCGCAGCTGCCCTTCGGTCTTCTTACTGCCCGTCTTCTTACTGCCGCTGGGGAGGCTGGCATTGGCATGGTGGGAGACGCGCTTGCATGCGACCTGCAGGGGCGCCGCGATCAAGGCCACTCGCGGCGATGCGATATTCTTCTGGGCTCTGAAGCCTGACGGCACGAAGGACCGCTCCAGCTTGCACGGCAGCTGCCCCACCACTAAGGTGGAGTGTTTCTGTCCACCATAGCTGGCATGGGCTTCGTCCACAAATGACCATCTTGCAAAATGTCATCTCCTTACGGCATGATCTGGGCGACGGGGCCACCGCTGTCCTGTGCTCTAGCTGTTGGCTGACAGTCTGTTCGTGCGTTTGTGCAGGGCGAGAAGTGGAGCGCTACAAAGTGCGCTCTTCATGTCTGATCCTGAATGCCGTGATTGCTGCGCCGATGATTGTTGAAGCTGAGCTGATTGTTTTGCACATGCAATACTGCAGCCAATGCCTGTCTGATCTTCCATCAGATGCTGTGTTTTGCAGATGCGTGCGACTGAGAGCAACCCTCGCTGCTGCCTGCAGGTGGATCCACGTCGGGCCGTATGGTTGACGCGGCAGCTGTGTGGTGGAAGCAGCGGCTGTGAAGTGCACTACCCAGTTGGCTCTCAGCTATGCGTCTCCATGGTTTGGTTAGCGTCCTTGACTGGATAGTACTGTGGTTGGCGTTGTAAATTGTGCTGTTTACAATTGTGCACAACTGCCTGAGCAGGAGAATAGTTTTTAGGTTTCTGATGTGCAAGTGTGACTGTGTGAGCTCAGGCACGAGGAGGTCTTTCCCATATACGGTAAGGGCTGTACCTTCGAAGTAGCCGACCTAGGCAGTCGGGGCAGTACTTGGTGCTGACATTTCGACACGACAGACTACGACGGGTCACCCTGACGAACGGGCGCTGCCACGGCCCCGGGTGGCATCGTACTGGAGGCAGGTCCGGGCCCGCGCCTCGCCATGCATGGGAATGCCTGTAGATAGGCTGGGAGGACGAGTTGCGGGCCAGCTGATACGCGTCCGCGCGGCCCGCTACCGGGTGAGCCATCCTGTCGCAGCACATGCTCACATCACCAGCAGTATCTTTCTTTCGCTAGCGTGTGCCCAGCGTTGTCAAAGTTTGAGTCATCAAGTAGTCGCTCTATCTGGCTGAGGTTATGAAGGTACCTGGCCCGCAACATCCGGGCTCCACGGTCTATCATCAGTCTGCATCTGCATAGACAACAAGCAGATCTTGCGGCCAGATAGAGCGGCTCCTGCAGTTTGCATACGCCTGGGGACAAGGCTGCGGGAATTTAAACGGCGCTCGCGGCGCGCGCGCGGCAGCCCGGTGCCGACCGCGGCTGACTGGATGCAAGAATAGCCAGGCCGCGCCCGCTTGCTGGCTTTGCCACGGCACTTGCCGTCACCCATCGGCCGTCCGGGAAGTCGCAGGGGGCGGTGCGAATAGCGACTGCAACGCGGGGAAATATCCTTTTGCCAGGTGGAGACTGCAGCACTGTTTGCTGCAGCGAAGCGGGGTGCCACCAGGCCCGTCTGCGCTGCGCCATCGCGAGCGCCGGGCGCCTGCCGCCGCTTTTCTGCATTGGGGGGCACTGTTGAGGCCTGGGACCCCCTCACCCCACGGGCCGGCAGCCACAACGGCGTATGCATGATGAGCGCACGGGCGCGGGGATGAAGCAGAGCGTCAGGCAGCTGCGTTCACCATGGCCCGGCCCAAGAGGTGAGCCGCAGTGGCGTCACCAGCACCCACACCGTCAGCGGGGTCAACAAACCTGGCCGCTGCCCGATTCCTTCGCACAGCCTGGCAGCGGCGGCCAGAAAAGGCAGGAAATTAGCTGCGTTCGAGCCATGTCGGGGCTCTGGTGCCCTCCCCGTTTCACGGTCTGGCCGGCCGGTTGCCCGAGCGCGTCCGCACAGGCAGTGTACCTGCGACCTCCCGGCAGTTGCAGGTCTTGGTTTCGAGCTGGGTGTTAGCGAAAGGCTCAAGCGTACAAGTCCGCCTGTGCCAGCGCCGCAGCGCCCGCTCATACAGCCCCTGCTTGCCGTGCAATGATAGCTGTCGCTTCTGCACCGGCTTCTGCTGCGCTTTTGTGACGAGGCGACACCGCGAGTGCCTGTGGCCCTGCGGCCTGGTTGCAGCTGCGCTAACTGGTGAAGCCCATCTCGCAGGCCGTTTTGACGAGCCCTCGTGGAAGCACCTGCAATTGTGCCATCTGGCTGATGTCTTGGCCGACACAGGTGCACCCTGTCTCGCAGGGCCGTCCGGAGCAGCAAGCGGGAGGCGGAGGAGGATTCGCCTGACCGGGAAGACAGCCCTACCGACGCAGCTGCCCAGCCCATGTCGGGTGCCGGCGAGAGCCCACAGAAGTCGTGCATCCAGTGCAAAGAGTACAAGGCCCTCGGCGACTTCCCCAGGTGGGCAGGCTGCCCCAGTGCCTTGCTTGAATCTTCTGCTGACTGGCGCCGGCTGTGCGGCCGGGCCCTCCCATGCGTGCCATCAAGCCCGCTCCGCGCCCTGCCAGCGCATTGCCAGCTGCGCGCCGGCAATAGCTGAAAGCTGGTCCGAGGGCGGCCCCCCGTCCACCTGGAGGCATGGCAGGCGCTTGCCGATTTGCAGGGGCCGGCGCGCCCAACGTGGTCTGCTCTCCTGCCGCAGGAATCGCAATCGTGCGGACGGGCGCGACAACCGCTGCAAACGTTGCACGGCAAAGGTCGTCGCGGCGCGGGTCGCCAAGCGGCCGCCGGTGCTGAGCGCCCAGGTTTCGCACAAGGTGGGCGGACTGCCCTGCGTTGCTGCATGGGTTCGTCAGGCTGCATGCATGCGTTGGCTGCGTGAGCGCGGTGGTGCATGGGGCAGGAGCTGTGTGCGGCAGAAGCTGTGCAGATGCATAATGCGGTGGTGGGGAGCAGGTTGCACAACAGGATGTGGAAGCACGACACAGCAGCACACCCACTCTGTTATGCCGCAGACATGCGGTGCGGGAAGGAGAAGCCTTACAACCTCAACAGATTGCGGGATTTTATTGAGTCCACGCAGCAAAACCTAGATTCTCCTGGGCGCAGACATGCGTGCGGTGCGGCAAGGAGAAGCCGGCAGCGTCCTTTAACCGCAACAAGGTCCGCCCGGACGGCCTGTGCAGCTACTGCAAGGTGTGCAACGCTGCGGCCGCCGCGGAGCGCCGCAAGACGCGGCAGCCGGTGCTGGAGCCCACCGTCACCCACAAGGTAGGCGCATGGCGCAGGCAATCCTGCTTGCAGTGGCTTCTGCCTTGGGTTTGCAGTGGTGTCAGCCGCGGATCTGCTGGAGGGGGCCAGTCAGGACTCTTGGGGCGCCATCTCTCCCCTGCTTGCGACTTCTCTTATTCAGGGTGCACTCTGGCGAAGGAATCATCCTTGCCAACCTCGGTTGTCTCTCGAACCTGCAGGTGTGCAGCGAGTGCGGAGAGGACCAGGCGGCTTCTGCCTTCCACCGCTCCAAGTCGTACAATGACGGGCTGTACGGCAAGTGCAAAAGGTGCTGCGCCGCGGCACTGCAGCGGCGACGGGCGACCACCGAGGGCGGTGAGGGCGGCGGCGCCGCCGGCGCCGGCGCGGGGCCAGGGAACCGCTACGGGCGGCGCGGCCAGCCATACAGCCGGCAGCCGTTGCACGCGCCGCTGGGCAGCGCGGACATCGGCAGCATGCTGTCGGATGCCACCCTGTATGGCGACCCGATCACGAAGGTGAGTTGCAATGTGCAGTGACAGTGGTGGAGCCTCAGCTTCGGCAGCAGAGGCTGTCTTGAAGGACCTCCGTGGGGCGCGCTATGCATGACTCCTTCGCGCAATACCTTCACAAGCACGGCGGGAGGCAGATAGCAGAAATCTTGGGATTAAACTAATTCGTCCCCAAACTTCTACGCCTTGCAGGCAATGGCGAAGCTGGTGGCGGAAAATGAGCGCAGCGCCAACCCGGCGCGCAGGAACACCAAGAGGCACAGAGCAGGAATGCCAGATTGAAGGCCTCAACCCTGATGCCGACGCCTTGCAGGCGACGGCGTAGCTGGTGGCGGAGAACGCGCGCAGTGCCAACCCGGGCTTGTACGCCAGACTAAAGTATCTCTAATTCTACGATCTGTGCCCGCAGGCGATGGCCGAGCTGGTGGCGGAAAACGCACGAAGCGCCAACCCGGCTCGCACGCCGATGGAGCTGGCCACGGCGCTGCTGCAGGCCGGTGCCAGCCGCGACGCCATCGAGGCTCGGCTACCCAGCATCACCTCAACGCTGTTCGGCCGCGCGGGCGGCGGCGGCGGCGCCACCTCCAGCGCAGGTATTATGTTGCGCTGGCCTCTGTCCGACGGACGGTTCTGTGCTCTGTCTTGCGGTCATCGACACTGCTTCCGCTGGCGACGCTTGCGGCAGCGACTCATATCCTGATATCCTGATGCGCCGGCAGCACCGCTTCCAATTTTGATGATGGCATCTGCGATGGCAACATCTGATGTTGAATCTGATGGCAAAGCCCGAATTGGCTATGGCATTCGCTCTGCAGGCGGCAGCTCCGAGGCGGATGAGGAGACGATGACGGCCATCCAAGTGCCGTTTCATCCTGGATGAATCAGTCTTGACAGTAGCTTGGTATATGGCATATCCGCAGGCGGCAGCTCCGAGGACGACGATGAGGACGATTTGGACAGCGACGATTCGGTGCGCACCGCCAGCCGCGAGGGGCGCAGCGACCCGCGCTCGGGGCGCTCCGGCGCCGCGGGCCTGCCGCCGCGCCACCCGCGCTTTGCCGATGCGCCAGGTGCGCGGCGCACCTCAGCTGCTGTTAGCGCTGCTGGCAGCGCTTCCGTGAACACACGCTCGACCTGTGGAGGTGAACTGGGTGGCTGACACTACAGAAGCAAACACGGTGACTGCTTGCAGTGACGGCGGCGGCAACAGCGGGCACTGCATGCCGTCAGCATCTTCCTTTGTCCAAGCCTGAATGTTGTACTGTCAGCGTCGCTGCAATCTGACGCTGCTCTAAATTTGCCTATGTCCTGCCCAACAGGTGGGCGGGCATCTCTGGGGCTGGCGGCGGGCGACATCGGCGGCATCGGCGCCGGCTTTGGCAGCCCGCAGTCCGTCCCTGAGGCCTCCACGACGGCGGCGTCCGCGGGAACGCGCACCAGCCTGAAGACCGGCGGCGGGAGCAGCTCGCAGGACGGCGCGGCGGCGGCAGGGGGCGCCACCGGTGGGGCCGCCGCCGGCTCTGGCAAGCTGCCCGCCGGCATTGCCAGCGCCGGCTGCAACAGCTCGGCGGGCCGGCGCACACGCGCCAGCATACGCACCACCAGCCGGCTCAACGCCGCGTATGCGATCGAGATGATGCGCGCGGAGGGCGCCGCGGACATGCGCCACATCATGGACAGCCTCGTGGAACAGCAGCCCGGAGAACAGGTCGGTCTCTCACATGCCAGCTCCCTACTGCCCAGCCCGATATGTCCGATTGCTGGCAGTATGTCAGCGCCCAGCCATGCGCCTGCACATCATGGACAGCCTTATGGAGCAGCAGCCGGAAGAACAGGTAGGTTATGGCTGCCCGTCGTGGTGTCTGTCGAGTGCAGTCGATTTGATAGCGCTTACTGCTGTGCGGCGAGGTGTTTGATGGCTGATACCTGTAGCTGCATGTCAATCAGGGCAACACAGCATCAACACGATTTGATGTCAATGATCTTCAGCCTGGCAAGGCCCCGTGCCTGGTTTCCCTGCTGACTCTGTTGCCACTGTGTTGCAGGAGCAACAGGCAGCGGCGCAGCCGCCGAGCCCAACGCGGCCGCCGGCAGGCGGGCGGTCGCTGCGGCCCCGGCGGGCGTCAGCGCAATACCGGGACTCCAGCCCTGGGTGAGCCAGATATATACGTGAACCTCCCTTCTGCATGACCCAATGCGGTGGCTCTTGCTATGTGATCAACACACTTCCCAGTGCTTTACCTTGTGTTTCAACCATACAAATGGAGGAACGCAGGGTGTGTTGAAGAGCCAGACCGAGCCCCGGGCAGTGGCCATGCATCGTGCCGCTACCCAGTGCGGTTGGACCCATGCTGTGTCAAGTGCTCCGTAAAGCTGGTGCGGCCCCTTGACATGAAGTGGACTCCTGGCTCGTAGCGGCGGCGAGGTGGACTCGCCGCGCGCCGAGCCCCTGCGCCAGCCGCCGCGCCACCCAGGCGGCCACCGCAGCGGTGGCGGTGCCGGCGCTGGCGGGGCGGGCGAGGGCCTGCAGCAGCAGCAGCTTGTTGCTGGCGGCGGCGGCGGCGGCCACGGCAGCGGCGACTGGGCAGCGCCCGGCCCCGGCAGCACCACCAGCGGTAGCCCCGCCTCCGCGCAGACGCCGCTGTACGCAGCGCCCTCAGCCGGCCTGCTGGCCAAGCTGCAGGCGCGTTTTGTATGACCCAAAGGAAGTCTTGTGTTTGCAGCCTCAGGCGCGTCCGGCCATGACCTGTTGAGATCAGGAGTCCTATTCTCTATTGGAAACCTACAAAACCTAGTTTTGTCTTTGCCGCTGTATGCCGCGCCCTCAGCCGGCCTGCTGGCCAAGCCACAGGCGCGTCCTGCCTCCACCTCTGGGCAGCAGGAATCCCGAGCTTGCAGCGTCCTTTGGTTCGCAGTGTCATGCTGTGCCTGCAGCGCGTGTGCACTTCCAGAGCACTTCCACAGCGAGTGCAGTTCAAGGGTTTTGACAGCTGGATCTTGTGCTACCTCTGCAGGCGGCGCGCGCAATGTCACGTCAGCGCATGCTGGAGGACCTGGCAGCGAAGGGTCTGCCCCTGCCGCCGGAGCCGCAGCGCCCAGAGGTCTGTGACGCGTCCAGCGTGCGACAACTGCTGTTCTGCAATATGCACCCTTTTTTGCGTCTCCGTCAGCCTTCAGCCAAAACAACAGCTGATAAAAAGCGATCCACAACACTAATGAAGGATCGCACGACCTGCTGCTCACACAATCTGCTTGTCACTGCGCAGTTCAATGCGCTGGCGGCGGCCGCCGGCTTCAGCCCCAGCGCCGCCGCCGCCGGTGGCGAGGGGCGGCACCCTTACCAGGCCGCGCTGGAGCTCATGGGCATCACCGCCTTTCCTGGCACCAGCGACCCGCATGGCAGCTACGGCGCTGGCGGCGGCAGCGGCGGCGGCGGGCTGCGCCACAGCAGCGGCTCCTTCGGATCCGGCGGCGGGTTTGGCGCGCTGAGCGGCAGCGGCGCGGCGCTCAGCGGCGGCGGGCCCGCCGGCTTTGGCGGCAGCCCCGGCGTGATGTCTGGCAACCACGGCGTCGCGGCGGCCGCGTTCTTCGGCGGCACCGGCGGCGACGGCGCCTTTGGCAGCGGCACGCCGATGTCGTCGCAGAAGCGAGGCCGCGACAATGCCTTTGCCACGGCGGCGGCGGGCTTCGACGCCAGCGGCGGCAACAGCGAGCCGCCGTCGAAGCGGCACGCACACCTGCGGCAAATTCTGGACTCGGGGGGCAACCCCTGGATGGATGCCGCGGGAGGCGGCCACGCCTCATTGCCAGGTGCCGCCATTGGCGGCGGCGGCGGCCTGCCGCCGCGTGCCGGGCGCGTCGCCACCAGCAGCGGTATGCTGATGCCGCCGCCGGGGCAACCGTCAGGCTACTATAACCAGGCGCACAGCGGCGGCAACGCCGGCGGCCAGCTTCCAGGCGGTCATCTTCCCGGCGGCTACCTCCCGCAGGGCTTCGGCCTGTCGGCGGCGATGACGGACCCGATGGCGGCCGCCGCCGCCGCCGCAGCCGCCTGGGGCGGCAGCGGCGGCCCGCAGGCCGGCGGCGGGCGGTCGCTCATCGACAACTACCTGCCTGCGGCGACAACTGCCGCGCTGGCGTACGCTGCACATGCCCGGGGCCTGACGCCGCCATTTTCTCCGCCGCGGCTGCAGGGCCAGCCAGGCCTGCTTCCACACGGCCAGCGGCACGGGCTGCCGCCGGTGCCGCCCAGCCCATTTGGCGCGGCGGCGCCGCCCGGCGGACCCAACCTTGCCGCGGGCATTGCGTCGCTGGCGGGCGGTGAGCTGTCGCCCAGCTACGGCTCTGCGGAGATGCTGCTGCGACGGGCCTCGGGCATGTCCACGCCCCGCGGCAGCATCCTGAGCCGCGCGTCGGCGCCCTCCCCCATTTCGCCCTCCGAGGCACGATTGCTCCGCCATTCTTTTTTTTGCATCACATTAAATGTGCTTCAGCGGTCCCATGGTCCAAAGTCTGCAATGAACCTGCATAGTTACGAAACCTGCTCATCGCCCTGCTGTCGTGTCTGTGTAACTGTTGCAGGCGGAGGCTTGTTACCATGATGGCAGCATCATTGGACGCGTAGCATCTGAATCACATTTTGCATGACATGATCCAAGAACTCTGCTTGGCATGCGCTCATGGCTACCGAAACCCTCAAACACTGAATGGACCATGCAGGCGGCCGCGCGGTGGGCGGACTTCATCCTGGGCTCCAGCCAGGCTGCGCTCGGCGGCGCGCAGGCGACGCAGTCGCCTTCGCACTCCCCCGGCAGCCCCGCGCCGGTGCGGCCGACGGCGCAGCGGCCGCTGGGAAATCCGGGCCCTAGCATGGGAGGTGCGACGCCGTCGTTGCCGGGCACGCCGTCGGGTGCGACCAGCGGGCGTGGCTCCGCGCCCCGGCACCCCGGCGGCGGCGGCGGCGGCGGCGGGCTGCAGCAGCAGCGGGAGCAGCAGCACGCGGCACTCGCGGCGCAGGTGCAGGCGGCGCAGCAGGCGCAGCTGCAGCAGCTGCTGCGCGACGGGCAGCTGCCCGGAAGCAGCGGCGGCGGCGGCGGCTTGGCCCAGCAGCAGCAGGGCCAGCAGCGGCAGCACCAGCAGCACATGCAGGCGCAGCAGATGCAGCAGCAGCAGATAGAGCAGCAGATGCAGCAGCATCAGCAGCAGCAGTATCACCAGCAGCAGCTGCAGGCGCAGCAGTTGCAGCAGCACCAGCAGTTGCAGCAGCAGCACATGGAACAGCAGATGCAGCAGCGGCAAAAGCAGCAGCTACGCCAGCAGCAGCATGATGCCCAACAGCAGGTGCAGGCGCAGCAGCAGCAGCAGCAGCAGGCGTCGCCGCCGCTGCTCAAGGCCGAGGCGAGCCAGCAGCCGGGCCTGCAGCCGCGGAGCCAGCCGGGCCAGCCGCCTGAGCCAGTGGCAGAGGCGCCTGCTGCTGAGGATCAAGCCCCGCACACACAAGCCCGGCCGGTGCAGCTGCAGCGACTCAAGCAAGTGCCCGAGCCTCCGCCGCAGCAGCCGCCGCAGCAGCCGCCGCAGCAGCCGGCAGACTCGCAGCAGCAGGCGGAGCAGCCAGGCCAAGAAGAGCCTCCGGCGGGCGAAGCTGCCACAAGCTGATCGCTTCTACTTCGGGGATGAGGCTGTGCTGATCCAAGGATATGGCCGCTCTGATGAGTTCCTATGGTCGAATTCATGGGTGTTTATGCGGCCCCCTACAGATGGAGACGCCATACCGGCATGCAGTACCACTAGCGTTTGATAATGTAGAGCATCCATCACGTCAAACAGAAGCGCGACCACCAAGTCGACCAGGCTGCATTTACGCTGTGCTCGCTTTTGGGGACATGCCTGCAATTCGTCGGATTCACAATTTGCGTTTCATCCACACGCTTTGGGCGGGAAGGGGCTCGGTGGCTGTGCCGGGCCACGAGTATTCACATTTCAATCACTTTGATTTTGTCGGGCTCGTGTGTATGCTCAGCCTCATGCTTGTCGCTGGCACTGTGTGCGATCGTCCGCCTTGTAAGTTTTGACGCCAGGAATCTGGTTCCGCCAGCCTCCGCGTCTTCATGTACTCGGTTCCCTCTTGGGGCTCGAAGTCCAATGCTCCCTCTTATTGAGATAGCTCTTGTGTATCCTGGTTCGCGGTTTCCAGCCGCAGCAAACGAAGCCGCTCTGCAGCGCCAGCGGCACACGGCGGCATTGATCGGCAGCGGTGCCGGAGGCGGCACTCAGCAGGTCAGGTAGTCCGGCCATCGGCAGCACAGTACTTTGTCTGGCTCTTCATCTCGTAGGAACGACACCGGCCATGGCACAAGACACTGCGATGTTTACATGGGGTTTCATTTGGATCCTTTCTGTGCAGCACGAACATATCCTGCGAAATTTAGATATACGCCACCGGTGGTACCACAATGTCATGCCAGCAACTGTGCGCACGGATCGACCTCGACCATCAGGTCTTGGAGCATAACGGAGTCCTTGTGCCCACACACGATGCGGGCCATGCTGCCATCGTCCCTCACGAGCGCCTGCTGCAAGCTCACGAAGTCTTCCACGAGGTGGATTGGCACCCTCTCCTGGCTGCCGTCGTGCCGCCACACCAGCATCCGCAGCCGGGCGCAGCCCTCCAGCATGAACTCCGTCTCCCCGACTGCATTGAACAGCTCCCTGTTGAAGCTCACGTCCAGCACCTCGCAGGCCCGCAGGCTTTCCCAGTTGCTCGGGAACTCCGGCAGGCGGTTGGCGCTGAGGTCCAACAGCGTCAATCTCGCGAGAACTGCTTCCGGCAGCTCTGCTTCCTCCAGCCGGTTGCCGTCCAGGCGCAGGTCCGCCAGTGCGGTGCATGCGGCCAGCTCCGGCAGCGCCGCCTCCAGCCCCTCGCGGCTGTTGCACAGGCGCAGGCGGCTGAGCGCCGACAGCGTGCTGAGCTGGCGGATGTCCGCCGCGGCGGGGGCTGAGCGGTCCGCCGTCAGCTGCCTGCGGCACCGTGTGGGAACCTGTTCAGACTTCAAAGCACTGACGACCTTGAGTGCCGAGAAGCCCATGCAGGAGGACATGCACAAAGGCCGCTGAGTCTCGCTGCACTGCGATGCTGCGGGTGACGGCATGCCAATGCACCTCAAGCCCGGCGGCAGCGCTTGCGGCCAACCTGTTCAGACTTCAAAGCACAGGGCGGTCAGGCGCGACAGCAAGCCCAAGCTGGCCGGCAGCTGCAGGTCTGCGGCCAGAGACGCCCGCACGTCCAGATCCTGCAGCGCCGTGAGGCGGCTGACAGAATCCGGCAGCGATGACGCCCGCGTGTTGATCAGCCTGTGCCAGGATCGAAGCCGACATGTCGATGGGAACTAAAATCACCATACAGATTCCTTGTTGCGGCTCCGCAAATGGCGTGGGGGTCTGCGCGGGTTCGACATTACAAACTGTCCATTGCTTTCATGTCAACACATGGAGACATGGCAGGAAGAATGAGAGGGAGCGCAGAAACATGCCTCAGCGTCTTCAGCTGTTGCAAGTCGCCCAGCTGCTCTTGCATGGCGTCGATGTTTAGTGGCGACGCCCCTTTGGGCACCAGAAACTCCAGACTGCGCAGCTGGCGCAGCCCAAACACCGCCTTCGGCAGGCCGCTTTCCGAGTTCCCTCGGCGCTTGGAGGCGTCAGCCGCGAACTCGATGTGCAAGCTCGTCAGGGAGGCGGAAGCGCGGAAGGCCGCATCCAAGTGCGGCCCATGCACGCAGCCACACACGCTGGCGAGGCGCAATGTGCGCAGCCTGCTGCAGCCCTGCAGCATCTCGACGGCGTGGCTGGTGATGCCGCAACCCGTGATGTGCAGCTCCTGGAGGTTCCTCGCGCCAGCAAGGGTTGCCACCACCGCAGGCAGCCGTGACTCCGGGCAGGCCCTCGTGCCCAGTGCGGTCTGCGAGCAGTGGCGGCTTGTGGGTCACAGGCCAGCTCGTGCTTGCCCGTCTGCATGCCATGCGGAGCAGCGCAGTTGACTTGCTGAAGAGCAGTGGGCATGATCAAACATGCTGCGGCTTGTATGGTAGCAAGCATACCTGATTGGGCAAGCACTCGTTTGGGGACGACAAGAGGCTTCGATGATGACGGCAAAGTGAAAGCGATCTTACCGCCTGGTATGTCAAGCTGTGTATGGCGGCCAGGCGTCGCCGCAACCATGGCAGATGGTCGTATCCTGCAAGCTCCGTACTGCCATATGTCTGTATGTTGACATCGCGCCAGATGCAGGACGGCCGCGCCAGCAGAGCATTCCAGCGGCGACAGACCCTGGCACATTTTCTGTGCGCAAAGACGGTCCAGCGTGTCCGGTGGGAGAAACAAAGTTTTATACTGTTACAGCTTCACTCATGCTGATTGATCAGCGTTCATGGATGTCAAGACTGGCAGAATCAAAATGCCCAGAGAAGATGCGCAGCGGGAACAAGCGATGCATGTTGTCGATGCATGTTCGTCAAGTATGCAGACCTGGCTGTTGCTGCCCGGAGGAGGCACATGATCCTCTCTAGAATCTCGTCGGGCAGAGCTTGAACGGACACGCTGGTGCCCGACCGGTCCGTCATGCCTGGAGGTGATCGACGAATAAGCTGCAACCGCAAGCGTCCGTGTCTGCGCGCACAGACCTAACACGCATCACCCATGCCAGTTGCATGCAGGAACGAAATTTGCGCAACACCGGTCTGCAAATGCTGAATGCAAACACTGCCGGGGGGAGTTGTACATCTGAATTGTGCATCGTTTATGTGTGACCCCCGGCGTGAGTAAAGAAAGCTGCGAGGGTGCGTCAAAGGTCACGTGCAACTGATTTGTAAGACCGCCACGTCGGAAAGTGCTTCTGTACGAATGCTGCACACTGCGCAGAGCACGCCGGCTGGCGTGTAGCATCAATGGGGCACATGCTCCGCAGAGCGCACGGTAGCGCCGGCTCCGGCCACGGAACGGACGACAAAAGGGCGACGCATCCGGCACGCACGCAAGCTCCGCAACGCCCAGCTATGTTGCGGAGTTTCAGGAAGGGTTTGCGTGGCGGACGCGGAGGACTGGCCGTTGCGTGAATGATCCGCACGCGGCGTGTCGGAGTGCCGCCAGATTCCCAGCCGCAGCGGGGACGTGTAGGTTCAATTTCGAATTTCAGCACTTCGGGGCGAGACTACTTGGTGTCCATTATTTCCGCGAAAAGCATTTGTCCGGGGTCCATCACCGATCCAGGACGGTAGAACGGACCTTCTGGGTCCTGTGTGCCATGGCAGATTGTATCAGGCATGGCATAGCAGATCACACATGGCATAGCAAGCAAGTGCCAGCAGGGCGCGCCGATGGCGAGCTGTGGAAAGTACCACCGGCCTGGCCGAGCATGGTTGATGCGCATGCATTGTAGCTGACTGAAGGGATTTCGTGTGTTCGTAATGCCTGTATCTCACATGTGGCTGCAGGGGCCGCTGTATACCAGCCTGGTGACAGCCGAAGCGCGGCGCCGAGTCCATGTGGCTGGCCCCGTCAGATGCAGCACGTACGTCTATCTCGAGCGAGCTCCAGACGCGGAAAGGGCGCGCCATCAGAGCATTCTAGCGGCAACACACGCTGGCACACATCCTGCGCAAACATGGCGGCCAAAATGAAGAATGTTGCGCAGCGCATTGACCAGGGACAAAGTCATCGCCAAATGAAACCTGGCATCTGACGTCTCCAGCAGGCACGTGATACTCTCCAGAACCTCATCTGGTAAAGCATGAACGGACACGCTCATATCATGTTTGTTCGTGGCTTGTGATTCAAACTGAATTCGAATTACTGCGAGACTCATTGCAGTTCGTCGCCACTTGAAAGAGTTCATGTGTGCACGAGAATTACGTTTGCGCGCAGAACAACAGAGCACAACAATCAGCACTTGGTGTACGGCCAAGAAGCCGTCGATCAGTCATGGTCGTACACAGGCCGCCTGCAGGTGCATCCTTGATGCTCATTGTTTGCTTGCGCATCCCTTGACAGCACTTTGGCTGCTCAGGTGATCGGCCATGCAAGCAGCATAGCATCGCCGTCTTGAGCGGATCATGTGTGTATTGGAGACGCCAGGTATGGAGCGGCCTGTGATGCAACACTATCGCAGCCTTAAAGTCATGCAGTGCAGGGTAATCTTAGGCGCACTTTTGACAGTGGCCATCCTGCGCAGGGTGTGCGCAAGCGTCTGCAGACGCTGGAATGACCTGTTGGCGCGACCTTCACGCATCTGGAATTCGGTCGACATTCACGCATGCTGCAGACCAAAAGCACCAGGCAGCAACATTGTGCCGTTTCTGCAGCGCCACACCTCACGAGCTTCACATATTTCCACAGCTCGGTGAGGGTAGAAAACATGTCGCGAAACGGGTATCGCAGGTGAGTGTGCTGACTTTTGGCATATGAGGGCCGTCGCAGTCAGCACCGCATGCCGCCGCCCAGGCTGCCGCGCGATATGGTGTCTCAGCAGCATGCATGCCATGATGCTCACCGGGCTCAGAAGATTTCTACCAGTCGGATGCGCGCCTGGCGATGGTCCTAGCGACGCTGGCGTTCGCTCCACACCTGCAGGAGCTGAAACTCGAGAAATGCGCTGTGGCCAGCCGCAGCGTCGCATTGGTGCAGAATTTTTGCAGCCTGCGCGCCCTGTACCTCGACGGCGTGTCCGGGCTTGTGCACGACGCGCATCTGGCGCATCTCAACGCGGCATTCCGCGGCGCGACTGCCCTCACGAGCGTGTACTTGGGCTTCACCACCCAGGCCACCTCGGCCCCCGCCGTGCCAGCCGCCCACTCCCAATGCCGCATGCCCAGCGCGCTGTTTGTTCTGCGCCAGCTGCGCAGTCTGGCGGTGTTGGTGCCCAAGCGCGCCCGGGCGGTGGCCTTTTGCGCCGTTCCGGAGGCGCTCGGCAGCCTGCAGCAGCTGCAGCTCCTCAGGCAAGCTGTCGCTCTTTCCCTCGAGCTGCCTGGGTCCTCAAGAAGCCGCGCAATCGCCATTGCTCACAGTGGCTGTCAACAGGTCGCTGTCGGCTCCCACGGAAGTGCGCTGCTGCATCATGCTGACAGCGGCTCGCAGGGAACGACGAGTTGCATCACGAGATATTCTGCAGAGACTCCACGTCCACCACTGTGCTGGCGTGCAGGCTCGTCAATGCGAGGCTGAAATTCCCTGCCGGACTCAGTCAGCCGCCTCACCGCGCTGACGCGACTGAAAGTGTTGGCGTCTAGGGTTGCGCACGAGCCGCACTCCGCGCTGAAGCTGCCGGGCATCCTGACCAGTCTCACGGGCCTGACTGGCCTGCGCTTCAGCGACATGCACCCCTGGCCGCCGGCGCTGCCCGAGGGCTTGAGGTGGGTCACAGCATGGCGTTTGGCATGCGTGGCAAACCTGTTCTGTCCCTCTGAAGTGATCATTGTCAAGGCTGATCAATTGGTTCATTACATGCTGAGTTTGTGGCTGCTGCACGACCTCCCAGCCGTTTCGAGAGTCCCCAGCTCCAGACCATGATGCGTTGGCGGTGCAGGGAGCTGACACACCATTCTGCTCCATCGGCAGCGAACATCAAGAGCCTCGGTACCCTGCCAGCATTAAGCGCGCTCTGCCTCTGCAACAGCAGCGGCGACTGCTGCTGCCGGAACTGGCGGCATGCAGCGCACTAGCGGATCTCTGCCTCGATGGCAATCAGCTCAAGGCCGCGCCGCTGCCCGCCGAGACGCTCTCCCGGCTGACGCTCCTGGACCTGCGCTGCAACCAGTTGCGGGCGCTGCCGGAGCACCTCGGCAGCCTGCGGGCCTGCGAGGTGCTGGACGCGAGCCGTAACCCGGTCCTGCAGGGCAGCGCAGCGGAGGCCGCCTTGCGGCTGCTGCGTGGCTGCACACGGCTGCGGCGGCTGGGCTGGCAGCAGGGTGGCGGCTGCCGCGGCACGGTGTGCGTGACCGCCCTGTCCGACGCCGTGCGGCTGCAGCAGGCGCTCGTGCGGAGTGACGGCAGATGGCGGATCTACTGGTGAGCAGCCCTCACGACGAGGTCGTCATAGGATGGAGACCCATGCGGCAGCGTTGCTTACCGTTCTTTGGCACTGACGCGATCACGGTTTATTAGTGCAAACATCTGAACTTCTTGACCTTCCTTGTGGACATTGACCTAGATTGGGGCTACTTCTTCTTCGTTGTATCGTGTCATATCTTGTGGGCAATCGTAAGTGTTTCTTGACGCCTGCGTCATGTCAGTTACACTGGTGCACAATGATTGAGCCTCACACATCACATCGCATGCATAACCACCTTCATACATCACGCCAATGACGAGAACCCCCGTCTCTGAATTTCGTTCGGACAGCACCATCGATGGGCCTGAAACCTTTTGCCAGGCGCAGGGTTCTTTGACGACGCCAGTGCCGTGAGACGCGAAGCAACACGCGCGGTCCTGGTCCAGCTTCCATCGCTGTCTCACGTGTGTGAGACGACAGCAAACATGTGCCCTGAAGCGCCAGTCTGCTGAGGCCCTGCCGCCGCCTCACGTGGGAGGCCAAGGCAACCATGCGCTGGAAGGCCAACTTCATTGACATTGTGTCGCCATCTGCAACGTGCCTAGTGACCGCAAACATGCCCTGGAACGCCAGCATGATCGGCTCTTTGCCCCCGCATCCAAAGCGCATCGCTTCAGATGTGTGAGGCGACGGAAAACATGCCCTGGAAGGCCAGCTTGGTGAGGCCGCCGACGCCCTCCGCTGCCGTCATGTCCTTCGGCAGCTGCTGATTCATGGCGAAGGACACCAGGTCCGGCACCTGCCCAGAAGCGTCAGGCAGTGTCCTCAGCAGCCAGAACATGTAGGGGGTCTGTGGAAGCATGCTACCCGAGCGAGATTCTTGCACAACCACGAAGCACACCCAGCCGCGCCTCGCGCCCATGCAGATGCACCCATGTTGGTAGTTGACTCAACAGCAACGCCACGCTTTGTGAGCTATTCGATGTTTCCACGCACCGGCTCAGCGCCATGCGGGGCGCGGGGCACATCCGGCAGCGTGCGCAGCGCCTCTTGCAGCGGCAGATAATTCCATCTTCTAGATGATAGACCCTGGAAGCCCATCAAAACACCGCGCACCGGCTTGGCGCCGTCAGGGGCGCGCGACACATCCCGCAGCGTGCGCAACGCCTGTTTAAATGTACACCACTCTTTTGAATACGTTTTCTGTCCTTCTGCGCACCGGCTTGGCGCCTTCGGGCGCGCGCGACACATCCCGCAACGTGCGCAGCGCCTTGCGCAGCGACTCCGCCGCGGGGCTGCCGGCCAGGCCCGCGCTGGACAGCCGCCGCAGGTGCGCCGTGTAGCGCTCCGTCAGCGCCTCTGCGGCGCCGCCTGTGCGTTGCGAGACAGGAGGTGATTGTCACTACATGTATGTACTTGGCGTATAACATTGGTCCTTGCTGTCAGCCCTGCGCTGGACACCGCCGCAGATGCACCGTGTGCCGCACCGTCACCGACTCCGCGGTACTGTCTGCATGGGATGAAAAGAATGAGCTGACAGCTACACGACGGCTGCCAATCCTGATGGATGCAGCCACGATCCTTCATCGAGCTCGTTGCGCAACACGTCTGCGCACAGCTGCAGCTGCTGCTGTTCTGCTAACAACCCAGTATGGCAAGCTCAGAAAAATGTTGCTGATGACTACGCTGCACAGAATCGTGCCGCTGTACATTGTGCGCCAGCAACCACAAAGAATCTATTGTGTGGCCGCATGTGGAGCGTGCACACACGAAAGCAAGCAGCAAGCAGTGATCTCATCTGCTACGTGGAGCCGCAACTCACATCGGACGGCGTGGAGCCGCAATGCTGCGCGGCGCAACACCCGCGACCGCGCCCGCCGCTGCTGAAGGGAATCATTCCTTTTGACCCAGGCACTGCTGTGCGTTGCGGCAACGATTCCAAGGTTTTGTTTTGAAACTCACTCCGGATTGCGTCCGCAAAGCTGCGCGGCGCGACGCCCGCGACCGCGCCCGCCGCGGCGCCCGCGGCCCCCCACAGCGGCCCGAGCAGCGAAGGGCGCGAGCGCAGCCCCGGGGCCAGGGTCTTAATGGCCTCTGCCGCCGCCTTTTGGTCGTCGGCGGCTGCCGCGAGGTCCGGCCGGGATCCGCCCATCACCGCGCGCTGCGCCCGCACCAGCTGCTCCGCAGCCGCCTGGAGGGAAGCATGACATAGTTGTCACAGAAGGGTGGGGTGGATTGGAGACTCGCAGTCGTCGTTGGGCGTCCTGGCCAGGTCCGGCGGGAGGCACCCATCGCCGCGCACTGCGCCCGGATGCTCCGCAGCCACCTGGCGAAATTACAACAACAAAGCTGGTTGCTGAGCGATGGTGGCTTCAGCCAGGCGTCTATTGTATCAACAGGTCCTGCGCCCGCACCAGCTGCTCCGCTGCGGCCTGGAGGGAAATGTATGCGGAGCTGTCAGGGTGGGACGCAGTCGCGACCGTGCAGCAGCAGCAGCAGCAGCAGCAGCAGCCATCATGCGCCAGCAAGGCCGCCGGACTCTAATTTCCCAGCCAACACCCACCTCGGCCGCCAGCGCCTCCCGCACGATGGTGGACAGCACCTCCCGCTGCTCGTCGCTCAGCTCATTCGCCCAGCTGTCCGCCGCCGCATCCGCTTCCGCCGCCGTTTCCGCCCCAGCAGCGCCTGCATGCTTCCGCTCAGCGGCGGCACCTGCCACGGCGGCATCCGCCGCCGCCGCCTGCGCCTCCTCGGCCGCCGCCGCCTGCGCCGCGGCGACCGCGGCAGGGCTGACGCCGGCTGCCGGCTCGAAAGTGGCGGCGGCGGGGTCGCCTCGCGGTGCGGCGGCAGCCTCCGCGTCAGGTGCCGGGACGCCGGGGTCCGCCGCCAGCGCTTGCTCCCCGGCCTGCAGGTGGTGTGCCGCCTTGAATTGCCGATGAGAGATTCGGAAACACGATGGCACGTTCGGGATAGTGGACTGGCAGCACCTTGCAAGACGCTGCAGTGCCAGGTTGGCCAAGCAGCTTGGGCCGCGACTGCACCAGTGAGATGCATGTTCGGAAGTCCAAAACCCAGCCACAGTCAGGGGCTGATGCTTCTGGGGAAGGCGATGTTTGCCAGGGGGTGATGTACACACCGTGTTGAAGACAGTGCCGCTGCCGTCGGGTGTCCCGCTGGCCTTGCCGACAGCGCCGGAGCCTGTTGTGGCGCGGCGCATCTGCCCTGAGGAAGCCTGCACCAGGCCGCTTTTTGTGAGAGCCGCATGCTACCGATAGCAAATGCACTGCCTTCGGTGCATCAGCCTGCTGCCTGCACGAACCTTGAGCGCTTCACCAAGAAGGTTTGCGCTTGCGCGGGCGGAGCATGCGTGAAGCCGCTGCAGCCGCAGGAGCGCAGCCGCCATCGCTGCTGGCTGAACTGAGACACCCACACCAGAAGCCCTGGCTCAATCACACGGAAAGGGCTCTGACAATAGTGAAGTTACATAGCTGGTCCGATCTGAATGAGGACAATTTCGAGCCTGCAGTCGCACTGAAACAGTCCCGTTACTGATCTGAGCGTCACAAACATCTGCGGACTGTGGAGTGTGCATGCGAAATTGCGATGTGCTGATGAACACCATCGTCCAACAATGCCCTTCCACTCCCGGCAGTGTCATGAAGCTTGCATCTCAGTCAGTGTTGCGCATATAGGTTATCTCCATTGACAGAGCTGGCATCGCTGATGCGCAATAGATCTTTACGCGCAGACACGCACTCTTGCGCTGGCAAGCTATATCTTCGATCACCTCGAATCATGACGGACCGGTCGAGCACCAGCATGTCCATTCAGGCCCTTCCAGATGAAGTGCTGGAGAGCCTCATGTGCCTTGTGTTGTCAGACACAGCCAGGTATGCATGCTTTTCAAACAGGCATCGTCTTGTTCCTGCTGCATGTGTGTCACCATGCGCCAGCTTTAACATTTATGAGAGCTCAATCCTTTCAAGTAGGGCTGGAATTGCGTAAGTTCTTCCTGTTTCAGTCACGCCGGATGGCTTGGGTGCAGGAAGCGTGCCATGGTCTGTCGCTGCCGGAACGCTCTGCTGGCGCAGCCGTCCCGGATCTGGAACCCAGTTGATATACGCGCACGGGGGTTCTACGACTGGCCAGGCGCAAACTGTCTTGCCCTGGCTGCTGCGCCGCGCACCCACCGCCGAGTGCCTGACGTACTTCGGCCACTTGTATTATCCAGTGAGCAGCTCGTGACATGAAAACCTGTTCAAGGATGCACTGTGTCTCTATGACGCATGTCTCCTGATCAGCCGCGCTTGCTGGACTGCTCTTGCATGTGGCAGTCCTGCAGTGCTTGGCGGTGAGCCATGTGCACGCACTTTCCGGCTGCCACAGGCTTCCTGTATGAGCAGTCGGTAGGATGCATGCAATCACCAATACATTCACAGGCCTGCTCGCAATGAACAATGCAGGCAACATACTCATCTCAGCAGGCTTCCCGGCTGCCAATGGTCTTGGCGACGCTGGCCATGGCTCCCAGGCTGCAGAAGCTTGTGGTTTTCGGAGGCAGCATCGCCAGCAAGAGTCTCGTGGCGGTGCACAGTTTCAGGAGCCTGCGCGACCTGCTTCTAAACGGCATCAGCGGCCCCGTGCACGAGCGGCGTTCCGCGGCGCCACCGCCCTGACGAGCCTGCGCCTGGCGTCCGCCATTGACGCCTCCTTTGCTCACGGCGGCCGCACTGCAGGCGGTCTTTGAGCTGCGCAGCCTGCAGATCCTGGTGCCCAAGGGCGCTTCGCCGTTCACCTTTGGCGCCATTCCGGAGCAGCTTGGCGACCTGCAACACCTGCTGAAACTGAGGCAAGGCTCTGCTCTTCTCCTGTCTCATGCTTTCTGGCTGGCATTACCATGGCTGGTATGAATCGATTGCAGAGCCAGCACTGTCTGATCTCACCCGCATAGACGCCTGCACTTGCAGAGCGAGCTGACAGAACATTGCAATGTGTCACTTCTGACCACATACCAATTTCCTCTTACAGGCTCATCAATATTCAGGCGACATTGCTGCCGGAGTCCATCAGCCGCCTCACGGTGCTGCAGGATCTGGATGTGCGGGCGTCCAAGACGGCGACGGCAGCTCAGCTGCAGCTTCCGCCGAGCCTGAGTAGTCTCACGGGTCTGTCAGTCCTGCGCTTCAGCGGCGTGTCTGCGTGGCCGCCCGCGCTACCGCCGGGCCTGCGGTGAGAAGTGACGGCGTCTCTGGCGGCCTCTGCAACGCGTGTGCCGGTGTTGCTGTCGATATCATCCCGCTTGCAGCATCTGGTTGTTTCTCACAGTGTCCTTCGTGTGCCTGCATCTTGATCCGACCATGTGAAGCTGATGAACTGCTGAACTCCTGCTTCACAATGCCCACAAACAAAGCCCTGTAAGTACTGCCGCTCCACACTGCCGCTCCACTCTTCGCGCAGGGAGCTGGTAGCGGACCAATCGCCGCCCACAGCGGCGGACATCCGCCAGCTCAGCAACTTGGCGCAGCTGAGCCGCCTGCGCCTCTGCGACGGCGGCGCGACCCTGGCGGCGGCGCTGCCGGCGCTGGCGGCATGCACCGCGCTGGTGGACCTGCGCTTGGATCGCAACTGGCTCCAGGAAGCAGATGCCTGAGCAGATTCTTGCCAGGCTCAGGGTCCTGGACCTCAGCGACAACAACCTGCAAGACTTCCAAGAGAGTTTCATGTGCCTAGAGGACTGCGAAATTTTGGATCTGAGCCTCAATGACGAGCTGCTGCTGCATGACGCCTATAGGGCTGAGTAGGTACTCGTGTACTGCACGCGCCTGAAGCGGCTGGGCTGGCGGCATGACGGCCGTCTGGAAATGGTGTCCGCGGTGACCATGGCAAGCTTCCTGCGCTTGCAGCGCGCGCTTGTCAGGTCCGATGGCACCATGGCCAAGGTCCTCTTTGAGGAAGTCGCTCGGACGATCCCGGGACGAGGATGATGAGCGATGCGCCCAGTTCCTTTCTTGAAACTGTCTTTGTTCGCCTTTGGTGTTCAGGAGCATTGCAATTTGGATGCAATCGGAATGTAATCATGTCGGGGCAACAACCTATTTGGCCACGACAGAGCACACTGTCTTCTCAAAGTGAAATCCAATTTGCTAAGCCTGACACTGCGCAGGGATCAATATGTCGCTGTGAAATCCTGCTGCTGTCGCGGCGGTGGCTACCACTGTAGGGCGGTAACATGTATATAATGATGGTGTGTAGCACATTGCAGATGCACAATCTCTGTCTGCTGCAGCACACTATTACTGCAATGGTGAGTGCAATAGCCTGCTGCAGCCATTAATGGCTGCAAGATATTGCTGCGGCCGCCACCGGCTCTGGCGACGATGCCTGCCGCTGCCGCCGCGTTTAGGGGCGGGACTGATGGCTGGCGGTCATTTATGCCCTCGCCTGCGCAATTTCCAGCTGCTCGTTCAGCCACATCTGCCACATGATCTGTCAGTTTCTCTTGACGACAGCGGTGTAGAGCTTGCGCTGATAATAATGTGGAGAACCTCGCGACAAATGAGAAGGGAAGATATCAGAGACCTGTTGCGGGCAGGCATGGCGGTTGACGGCGATCCGCTGGAAGTTGACAGCCAGCCATACAATGGCTGGTCACGTCACATGGCTGAGTGCTTGCACACATGCCAGTGTCAACTGGGAGATGTGGCGGTTTCACAGCTAGACTCGACCTTTGCTGCCATCCATGTATGGCCATCCCGTTAATGGTAGCATGCACAGGCATACTTTGGTGCTACCGCCACCTGGCTTGCAGGCGGCATCGGATGCTTTGTGCAGAGCCAGATCAACAGGCGCTGGATCCATGACGACGTGGGCAGGCTGAAGCTTCTGGACTGTGCTTGGGAGCTTGTCGATGCGGCGCAATCGCGTCCCTCATCGACTGGACGCGACACATTGACGTCAGCACAGAAACAGAGCGGCAGCAGGCCGGCGATTTTGCAGTCAACGCCCTAATGGCAGTCGCCAATGTGCCGAGTCACGCCTCTTCTGTCAAAGGCGCGCGGCTGCCGGCCGGTTTCCTGAGTACATGCGCGCAGGCGGCGGCAGCAGTCGCAGCAGTTGCCGCTCAGCTTTCGAAGAGCTGCCTCAGCCGGCAGTGCGACTGCGGCTGGCTCTGTGCCCCGCCACATCGCGGCTCCGGCTGCACTGTTGAAAATCCTCACACTGACAGCGCTGCTGCCTGCCGCGACTGCACTGGATGATGGAGGCAAGACGGAAAGTCATTCGGTGCAGCAGCCTCAGTGTGCGCCACACTCGTCACTTGAGTCGAGGCCTACTCCTCGGCGGCTGCACCGCTTCTGGCGCCGGGAGGTCAATGTAATTGGTCGGATGTATTGAACGCTGCAGACTCCACCTGCCAGGGCGGCAGCTGTGGACGGCTCCTCCGCCAAAGTATTGCATGCTGTTGCGGCAGCGGCAGCAGAGTGGAAAGCTGCTGAGGAGCGAGGCTTCCTTGAGGCACAGCGGCGCGTCGCAGAGGCTGCGCAAGCAGAGGCTGCCATGAAGGCGCTTCTGATTGAAGAGGTGGGCTTTGAAACCAGCTAGCGAACGTCTCCTATGCCGCTGCTGTGATTGCCGCTAACTTCCCACCCCACCGCGACCCCCACCGCCAAGGACCGACCGGGATTGCCGGCGCCGCAACTGGATCGATTTTCATCGAGAGGGAAGAAAGTTCATTGGCCGGTGATTTGAACCTGCGACCCTTTGGTGACTGGTCAGTGGCGTTCCCCGAGAGGAGGAGGTGTATTGGTGTTTAAATGTGATGCTGGGCGAGCTGCTGGTGACAACCGTGTTCTGTCTGCGGCAGGAACGGGCCTGAAACCACGAAGCCTATGTGTTTGAAACATGTTGGTGTGGCGCTTGCAGCCAGCTGTCCGTTTCACACCATATGTTGTCCAACAAGAGTGGGTCAGGTGCCAGGAGTAAATATGTGCAGCCTTCGACTGCCGCCTGCAGCGAGGTCTTCCTTGTCATTATTCTTCTTCCCTCACAACAAGTGACATCGTTGTCCTCCTTGGTATGCCAATCGCGTGCAGGCGCTTGGCACAGTAGCTGCTGCCGCGGCTACCACCACTACCGCAGCAACAGCAATCTCTGATTGCAAACTTTTTTCCAAACATAGAAAAAAGTCAACTTGGTGTCGTAGATGAGTTCCATTGGTATCGAATGCCAGTTCGTTACATCGACGAGACATAAAAGCACAGGTACTTCTCCCAATCCATACTACAAGGCCATGACAGTATGGCGGGCATGCGCAACACCAAACTGTAGGCGACTAAAGAGGTAGGATACAACTATAAGGTATCATCAGTGCGGCACATGAAGCGGCAGGGAATGTGCTGGTCCACGAGGCTAGTACTGCTGCAAGGGCAGGGAAGGTGAGAACTGTCTATGAAATCATGTGTAAATGCATCAAATTCGAAATCTATCCTGCATCGCTTCTTGGCGTGGTTTAGGGGTGGCTAAATTTGACGGGCCGGCGCCGCAGCGTCATCTCAGCAATTCCAGCATTACTGAGCCCATTCTTTCAGCGGCTATCCTTCCCCAATGTGACTGGCTTCACATGATTCTTCGAGTGAGAAAAGATAAGGTGTGGTCTTCAGTCTCAAAGCGTCGCCGGCGCAATGGACGCCTGCATGCTCTTCATTGATACGCGGAATTGCTCATCCTGGCCGCTCATCACTGCGGGGCGCTGCTGGCTGCTGCAGCAGCGGCGTGCTGCACAGCGGCAAAGGGAGATGCCGCCAGCATCGCCACCGGTCTTGCCGCCGGGCGGCCGGCGTAGACGCCGCCCATGCCGCCGAGCGCTTCTTCTCTCTTGCTGCGGGAATCGTCGGGTGACGCGCTGCCGGCGCCCGCCATCGGTCGCGCCGCCAGCGGCGGCGGCGGCGGCGCCGCGCGCATGCCGGCATAGTGCGAGGCGCGCCGCACCGAGCCGCTGCCGCTGCTGCGGCGGCTGCCGCTGGATGCCTGGGAGGTGAATCGCCCCGCCAGGTCGCCGCTGCTGCCAAGGTCGCAGACCCAGGTTGTTGTATTTTGTTCAAGTGGCCCGTCCGGCCTGGGCGCCTGCTGCCGCGAGCCGGCCATTGCGGCCGCCGCCTGCAGGCTGCCCAGCAGCCCGCGCTGCCTGTTTGGCGGCTTAGGCGCTGCGCCGGCGGCGGCCGACACGTGTACTGGCGTGGGGCTGCTGAGATGTGCCAGGCCCAGGTTTGCCCTGCCGCCGCTGCTGCCCAGCCGCGGACCGCCGCTAAACGTCGGCGGGTGGCTGTGCACGCGGATGGAGTCGGGCACGGCGCGGGCAGGAGAGCCGCCGGCCGGCGCCCCCCCGCCGCCGCGGCTGGTGATGCGCGCGGTGGCGGCGGCGGCCGCCAGCAGCCCGTCGCTGGACCGCAGGTCAGACCGCAGCGTGTTGGAGCGCATGCCGCCTTCGGGCCTAGGGTTTAGGCCGCCTAACAGACCCGCCAGCGGCAGCGGCTGTTGCGGGCCCGCCGCCTCGGCCGACGCCCCCGGGAACGCGGCGGAGGCCGCGGCGGAGCGTAGAGTCTCGGCGGCGCCGCGCTGGGCGCCCATGAAGGCGCGAAAGCGCGCGGTGCTGGCTAGCAGCTCCGGACCCGGGGTGCCAACGACCTTCTGCGGGACACAGGACAATGGTCGTCAGCTGCAGGGCATGTGGATTACCATTGCACTCACATGGAGACCGCATGCCCCAGCTCGGTCCTGAGGGGCGCAGCACACTCAGCAGCAGCTGTGCACTGCCCTGCCGCAGAGGGCTCTGCGACAGCATCAGGGCATCAGGGAAGCTGTAAAGCCCCTTGGAAGCTGCGCAGTCAGACTGCCGCCAACGGCACCTAGAACCAATGGCAGCGCACTATCGGACCTGGCCGGGCATGCCATTAGGCAGCAAGCTCAAGCTGTCCAAGCTGTGCTTTTATGGAGCTCTGACGCGGCCTGAATGATTCTCGAGGTCGCAGAAGGCGCCAACAGATACACACCTGGCTGCCGGAAACGACGGAATTGATCTCCTCCGCCAGGCGCGCAGCATGGTCCGGGATGACCGCAATCGCCGGGTAGCCCGCCGGCCGGTTGGCATTGTACACCATTGCAGCGTACGCCGCCATGCGCGCATGCGCCGCCGCGTCCACGATGTTGTTCCTGCGGAACAGGCACAGGAAGTTCAAGCGCTGCGCCAAAGAGCAAATTCCAATTCGACGGCGGCACCCCAGCCAGCAGGCTCGATATGCAGCAACAAAACATTCAAGCAAAGGCAGGCGGCTTTTCTCATAAGGCTGGTGGCAACACCTCTGGCGCATGGCGGTCGGCGCGAACGGACCGGCGGCGGGCCCCGCGCCCTCACTGCCGGCATCTCAGCAGGAAAAATTCCACAACAACTTAAAGGGAAGCACCCACACCTCTGACGCTTTGCGGTCGGTGCAAACGGCCCGGCGGCGGGCCCTGCGCCCTCGCCGCCCGCGTCCTCCGCCGCCGGTGCAGCCTCTGACTCCGCCATGACGGAGCGCTTCCGCACGGAGGCGTGGCCCCGCCGCGGCGCCGCGGACGCCTCGGCGCCGCCCTCCGCCATTGGTACCGACCCGCGCTGCTGGAGGCCTGCGGCATAGTAAACCAAACCAAGTGAGAACAAAGCAAATCAGTAGCTGAGCCAATCGAGCGGGATGCAGGCGACAGCTGCCGTGCACATGAATTGCCACACTGATCTGCAGAGGCTCTGCAGTGGAGGCGCACTGTCTCCCGAGCTTCAATGGGTGCATCGAACACCGCACGTGCTGTGCCATCAGCAGTTCTGTGGCTGCGGCTGCTGTCAACCATCCTTCTCCGGAAGTGCAGAGGCCTTTTCCGACTCTAATAGTAAATGCAAGATGGGCAGCACTCCTGAAACGTGACCCACCATCGGAGGTGCTGCGGCTGCTGCTGCTGTGGGGCTCCGTGGTGGCGCTGCAGCCGTCCGCCGATGGGCGGCGTGTCGTGGCAGGACCCTCGCCGTCGCCGCCGCTGCCAGGCCGCCCCAACGGCCGCGGCGCCACGCTTTGAAAGGCGCTGGTCTCGCTGCCCCAGCTGGGCCGGTGGCCGCCCACCCGACCCATGCCGACAATGCGTTCGCGGCCCTGCGGCACCAGCTTTGTTTGTTCAAGTTGGCCCTGGGGTTTGTACCCATATTGGGCAATGGGCAGAGATGCCCTGCTGGGCACAACACCGGCTGGCCCTGCAGGTACGGCCAAAGTGACCCGTGCCGCATGCAGCCCAGCCCTCGTTCAACAGAATGTCAAAACCGGCGCTGAGGAAGCAGCCCCTCTTCGCTCGGTTCCATAACCTCGACACGCTGACACAATTAATCGGATCGATCATCAAGCAGAAGCTCACCAGCTGCGGGGCGCTGCCGGCGGCATCGCGCTCCGCCGACGCCAGCGCCGCCGGCTTTGCGACCTGCCGCGCCGACGCCAGCAGCGTGTGCACCGTCTCGGGCGGCGTCGCCCGCCGCAGCGTGCTCTGGCTGATCACGAAGCTGCCGGAGTGCACTCGCAGGCTGCTGCCGGCGCGCTGCACTGGCGGCGGCTGCAGCAGGACGGGCCTGCCTCCACCGTCATCACCGTCGCTAGAGTCCCCGTCGCCCGCCGCAGCGTCATCCTCCTCCATGGGCGCATCGCCGGAGCCCCGCGGCTGCAGCGGCAGCGGCAACTGCAGCTGTGCTGCCTGCGGCAGCGCGTGGATGGGCACGCCAAACAGCCGGTCCGCCTGCCGCTGCGCGGCGGCCAGCCGGATCGCGGTCGCGAGGTCGGATGGGTGCGGCGCCGACGCCGGGTCATCCTGCGGCAGCAGCTGACTGCCACTGCGGGACGGCTGCCGCCCGGCGGCCTGCAGGTCAACACGTTGCTGCTGCTGCTGCTGCTGCTGCTGCTGCTGCTGCTGCTGCTGCTGCTGCTGCTGCTGCTGCTGCTGCTGCTGCTGCTGCTGCTGCTGCTGCTGTTCTTGGCCAGCGTGCTGCATCTCGCCTGCACCGCCCCTCAGCGACCCGGGCAGCGAGTTCTCACGGCTCCTAGCCACGCGGACCGCCGTCAGCCGCGCCTGCAGCTTGGCCAGCAGCCCATCACTTGGGGCGGCCGCGTGAACAGATGCCGGCAGAAGACCGGAGTGCTGCGCCAACGGCGTGCCGGCGGCGGAACCCGCTGTGGAACCACCGCCGCCAGAGCCCGGCAGCGGGGGCCGGCTCATGGGAAAGGAGTGTGCCGGCGCGCTGGCGCGGCGGGTGGTGGCGGGCCCGGGGCTGAAGCCTCCCCCGGCATCGCGAGCGGCGCGGAAGGGGTTGGGCAGGTCAGCTGCGGCGGCGAAGCGGAAAGGGTTTGGCGGCGCAGAGGCGGGCGGCACTGGCGCCGCGCCAGCCTTCGCGACCGCTGCGCCGCCGTCGGAGTCGCGTGCCATGTGGCCGCGACTGCTCTGCAGCCCTGAGGAGGCGCCTGCAGCGAGCCGGTCCGCCTGCCCGCACCCTGGTGGCACGCTGCTCGCCTACGACAGCTGACGACTTCCCTGGCGCTGCAGCGCCTCGACTGCCGTCGTTGCGGTCGCCAATTGAGCCTGGAAGCAAGGCAGGCGCATCTCATACAGACACGAATTACAGAAGTAGCAAGGAGCGGATGCAACGCAGCATCGTAGGGTCCGTCCGTTCCTTGTGCGCGCGTTGGTGTCCCGGCCGGCAGGGAAGTCGGCAGACGCCCTGCCGACGCCGGTACCGCCGGCAGTCTGTATGGAAATCGTTTAATATCGTGCATCCTCGCTGTAGAAGTCGCGAGGGGGCCGGGGTGCTGGCCCAGCACGGATTACCCGGCTACTATGTCCCACGAATACTGCAACAAGGGCGTCACGCATGCTGCAGCTGCGATGCAGAGGCGAGGCCCGGCAAACCAGCATGGACGATTTGTTTCATGTGTTTGTCAAGCGGAGGTCAGCGCACGCGGTTGAGGATCTGCACCTCGGGGACTTGCCGGAAGAAACGGCCCCAACCCACGACTGCTGCTGCAGCTGCCGATGATGCACATGCACGTCAGCGCGCAGGCCCCGAGCCGTACGTCAGATTTGAATTCGATGCAGCTGCAGGCTTCGTCAGTGGGCGCCGCAGCGACAGCGTGCAATTGGCATTTCGGCGGTTGCGGGTGCAAAGCAATCGGAAGTCAGTGACGAGTGACCTGCCGTCCCCCAGCGATTTCAGGTCGCAGGCTCGAGCACTTTTCTAATTTTAGGTCTGCCGTTGTCATTCAGGCGCCAAGCTCGGACTGCCCCAGGATGAGCTCCGACACTCATCGTATTGCCACTTCACTGTGCACGTGCACGGTGCACACTCGAACAGGCGCGCCAACCCGCTGCAGAATGCAGCATATCATGTCGGATCATGCTTCCAGATCCACTGCGCATGTTTCGGGCCCCGAAGAAGGCCCACCTTGGGTGTCCGACGGTGCCAGGTGGGGGAGGACGCCGCGACGGCGTGAGTCGCCGCCGCTCGTGCGTGTCTCAAAACCAGATGCTCCGCAACGCAGCAGATGCAGTGTGTTCGACACTTTCCCGTCGAAGTGAAGTGACAACTTGACACTGCCGTGCAGTTCCGGGAAATGGTAATCTTGCATTTTCCCGCGCAGTTTGACAGATTGAAACGCCCACAGGCAGTCAGCCGTGCCAGGAGACGCTGGCAGTGAGACACTGCTGGGAGTTGATCTCGATGTTAGGTACCCATCGACACTGTCTGCACGGCGCTAGCGCGCGCCCCTGATCATGCCATTCGTCCACCGGCAGGCGGCGGGCGGCCGGCCTGTTTGGCAGGACTGCTGCCGGCCGCACAGCTCAGCCATAATGGTCAGGGCCAGTGGTCTCAATTTTCTCCTAGTGATCATACCTATCGGAGGAGAAACTTGCAGGGGATGGACCTTGTCTCAGAATCGGATACCTGGTCGACAACATTGCGCGGCTCGTCGCAGCCGCAAATCGTGCAGACTCGGCAAGCAGGTACCAGGCCTATGATGCTTCCTGTCCGCCAATGTGCGCCTTCGCCTGACAAATGTTCTGGCTGTGCTGGTTGCGATTGTCAGCCGGGCCGGACAGACATGACGATTGTACTGATGATCGACTTGGCCAGGCGGAGATGTCGCGCTGGCAGTAGTTGCAGTGATCTAGCGCCCTGCAGCGACAAATTGGCCCGAACGCGATGTTGGACGGCAGAAACTGTAGACAGCTCGGCAGCATTGCATCAGGCTTGGGGATGGCAATGCATCAGCTTTGCTTGCTGCTCCAGGTTGTGCATCAGTGCGCCCGTAGTGCCGCAGGGTGCAGTAGATTTTGAGCCTCAAGCTCTCACCGCTTGGTGCCGTCGCGCCGCGTCAGGATGCTGTCTTGGGCAGATCGCCTCCGTTTGGACCTGTACGAGCCCTTGGCTCTTGCGAAGTTGCTGGTCAGGCTGTCGCGTTGCACTAGCCATAAGCCTAACCATACCTTTGCAGCTGGTAGTGCCGATGTCGCAGGATAGTGGACGTGCGTTCTAAAAACGCACGTGCCTTGTGACTGTGAGAGTCTGATGAGTGCTGGGGATGAGTGTTGGGGCCAAGGGACGTGCATGAGGGAGGCCCGAGTGCCACTGCAATGCTGACTTTGGGAGTAAAGTGCTCCCGGTGACACGACTCGGACCTCAAACAACGCGAGCTGTCTGAAACATGAAGGGTAAGTCAGGTGTCCCCAGCAGCTGGCCGCTGTGGTGCAACGCACTAGGTACCTGTGTGCTTGAAACACCTGAGACGGCATGATATGTAACAAACCAGACCGATTTCAACAGCGTCGACTTCAGGTCGTCAACGAGGATCTCGAGCTGCTTTCAACGAGCCACGCACGCGCAACTTCACGGAATACAAGCCCTCATGATGACGCAACTTGGCAGGTCACGAAAGTCACGCAGCCGGCTTTGTTGTGCCGACCTAAAAGTGTTATGTTGTTTCTGCCGCCAATAAGGCGCCCTCACAGAAGACACGCCGGCCTTATGCAGTGCCAGCTTCAGGACGCCGAGAACCGCTGCTGAACCAGCAGCAGCGCTGCAGGGCAGCAGCGCCGGCACTTGCTGCCAAACGCGCCACCGCCGGTCGCAGTGGGGTCGCGGCGCCGCATGCGTTCTGTGCTGCGTCCGCCCCGCAATCGCGCCGCCCTTCGCAATCAGTTGCCGCCGCTGCTGCCGCCGGCGGCGCAACGGCGGCACATGTGGTGCACAACAACTGCGGCGTTGCTCAGCCGCTGGCGGCGCCGAGAGCGTTTCTTGACGCGACTGCGCCGCCGCCGCCCACTACGCCGGCGGCGGCAGCGCAGGCGGCGCACAGGAACAGCGGCAGCACGGGCTCTAGATCGCGCACGCCGTGCTTTGTCTTTTGACAATTTGCGCCGCCAGGCGCAGCATGTGCCGCCCCGCGCCACGGCTGCAGCGCTCAGCCGCCGCCGCCCTCGCCGCCCACTATGCCGCCGGCAGCGGTGCAGGCGGCGCACAGGAATAGCGGCGGTACCGGATCCTCGTCGCGCACGCCGGCGCAGCGGGTGTGCGCCCAGGCGCCGCAGCCGTCGCAGGCCGCCATGCGCTCGCCATCGTCGTCGCGTACGCCGCAGGAGCACGCCACCAGCCAGTCCTCCGGCCCACCTGCGGTGCGTAGGAATAACATATGAAGGCCTCAAGTGTTTGGGTGACTACTCAGCAGAGCATTCTTTCAGCGCGATTGCTGACTGAGCATGGCACAAGCATCAGAGAGCCTGGGCTGCAGGTGTCGCAATATAGCGGCAAAGCTTCATGTGACTGAGCGCTGTTGAGTTGCATTGTTCGATTGCTCGACTCTGGACAGGTGTGTGGTCCTGACTTACCGGCGTGCCGCCAGACCCCGCTGCCGTCCAGCCCCGAGCCGTGCACCGCGAGTGGCGGACCGCTGACGAAGTCTTCTGCCGCCGCGCCGGCGTCCAGCCCGTCGACGCGATCCACCTGGTGCAAACACACGTAGCTGTCAAGCGCAAGACCAATTGACACCAGGAGACCAGGACACCGGGATTGTCAGTTGCTCCACCTGTTGTCATCTGGAAAGATGCATTCCGGAACAAACCGAGCTGCATGACGCAGCAGCAGCTGGTGGCCACAGTCCCGCCATTCAACCCAGATGCAGCCCACCACCGTGCTCAAGGCTGGAAGGCGAGGATCTTGTTGAGAGGAGCTTCCTGAGCCTACCTCTAATGCCTCTAGCATGCGGTAGGTGCCCTAGAACGCCTCCTGCGCCGCGCGTGGCAGCGCCGACGCAAACAGGCTCACGGCTGAGAAAGGCAGCTCCTCCACACGAGCAGAAGCTAGTTCAAAAGCCCTGCCTTGAACGCCTGGACATGCGGTAGGTCTCCCAAAATGGCGCCTGCGCCGCGCGCTGACGCGTGTAGGCGCACAATCTGGAATACCCAATTTGCCTTCATCTCATGAAAAAACCACGTCGAAGAAAGGCTTAGCCCCACCTTGAACGCCCCGAACATGCGGTAGGTGTCCCGGAACGCCGTCTGTGCCGCGGCCTGCAGCGCCGCCACCTGCGCCCCCGCCGGCAGCTGCACCAGCTCTGGCGGCGGGCCCGGCACCCGGCGCGCCCGGATGCCGCGGCGGCCGTTGGCGCGCGCGCCCGCGCCCGCCGGCGGCCCTGCCGCGATGGCCACTTCTGCCAGCACCCGCACACCATCGGCGCTGGCGCCTGCGAGTGATCAAGCATGCGTGGTCGAGTCAACATGTGCATATGTCAGTCATGTGAATTTTGACAGGCATCGGCTGCGATGACAACCTATGCCGCCAACCGCGCGCCGCCGGCGCTGGCACCTGCTAGGAGCGATCCTGACCTTTGCGGACTCGTGTCCACGGTCCTGTGTCAGAAGCAGCGAGGCTCAGCTGCCGAGAGATGCAGCAGCACCACTGCTAGATGCAGGCATAGGAAGTTACCGGCAGCTGGCAGGATGCAAATGAATTGAACCCTGAGCCTGAGACCCCAAACCGCACCTGCCGCGCCGCCGCCGTAGTCCTTGACGAAGTGCTTGGTGTCGCGCAGCACCTGCACCGCCGTCGCAAATGCGTCGGGGGTGTCTGCCGGCGCGCAGCGCACCGGGCCGGGCACCCCCGGCGGCGCCGCAGCGGAGCGCACGCAGGCGGCGTACACGCACACCAGGTCGCACAGCACCTGCAGCGAAGCGTGGCACACAGAAGTATTGGTGGTGGAATTGCAAACGGAAGATGATTGCGGATAGAATGGCCCCAGAATGGAGTGGTGGCACAGCATGCGCGCGTGTTGTACACGCTGGTCGTTCCAGTAGACGCTGGTCGTTTCAGCAGGAACAGCTGGTGCACTGAGAGATGCTTGAGGACAGCCTCGTGCAAGGCCGCAGCATTAATGCTGGTAACCTTCTGGCTGGCACAAGCCCGTCAGCTTTGATGGGCCAGACGGCTTTGAAGCCTTCTGTGAAACCACACCGCATTTGCATTCACACGTCCACTTGCGCATGCAAATTTGCAGCAGGTGCCAAGAAGCAACAGCGTGGCACGGCCCCCGCACCTGGTCTCGCAGCGTCGGCTTGGCGGCTTCAGGTTCAGGGTTTAGGGTAGTGGCCGCCTCCCCCAGCGAAGCCCCGTCTTCTGCCTTTGCGTCCTGCGCGCCGTCTGCAGGCGGCGCCGCTTCTGGCCGCGTCAGCTCGGGCGGCGGCCAGCACGCGCCCGGCACCACCAGCTGCCACGGCCTCTTGGGCAGGACCGGCACCGGTGGCGCGGCGGCAGCCTTCCCCTGCACCGCGCAGCGGTCAACGCTTCATTGCTGGTGGGAGTGCAGAAATTGTCGTGCAGGGGCCAATGCTTGGTGCCGCTGCAGTTGCAGGACCCCGTGCAGGATGCGCAGGGGGTGCCATTTTGCATTTTCTAAAGTTCATCATTGGTGCTCAGACGTGCCTGCAAAACACTAAAGACATGTCACAGGATTGTGATGCAGTGGTATGCCCTCTGGAGGGTGTGCGCACCTCACGGGCGCTGTGGTGGCTGCGCGGCCGCTTTGCGCCAGCGGAAGCAGATGCCGGCGCCGGTCGCTTGCGCGTCTCACTATAATCCACTGCCGGCCCGCGGCGCAGCCTATGCACATGAGGCGAGCGGAGATTGGTTTCATTTCAGCAGTAGCGTCAACAGGAGATACAGGATCGTCATTGAGGACTTTGGCCCTTGCCTGGCAAGCGAGCTGCTCCCTTCCTCTGCTGAGCCCAGTTCTGTCATGGCGAATCTTAGCAGTGGACAGTGCAAACAAAGTGCAGACGACGCTACTGGGCGGATTCCCCGTCGGGTGCCCTGCACCTGCCATTCTCGCTGCCAAAGCCGCCATCAACCAGCTGTGCCGCCTCCAGGCGCAGCCGCGACCCCACCGCGCCAGCAGGTGCGGCGGCGGCGGCGGCTGTGGCTGTCAGCGCTACGCCAGCACCCGCGGCAGCTTCCGCGGCAGTCATGGCGATGCCATTCGTGTCGATACCGTTCGCAGTGCTGCCGCTTGCGGCGTTGCCGGCTGCCGGCGCGCCGCCGCCGCCGGCCGCTACCACTGAGCCCGTCCCGGCTGCCTTGCCATTGGGCTGGGCGGCCGCTGCGCCGCTGCTGCCTCCTGCCATCTGCTGGCTCTGGGCTGCCTTTGGTGCGTCGTGATAGACGCCATTTGCCTGGCAGGTGCTCACGCCATGCCCTCCCGCAGCCACCGGCTGAGCCCAGCCGCTGTCGTCGCCGCTGCTGTCTGTCTGCGCCTGCCCTGGAGCCACCAAAGCGTCCAGCATCGGCCGCCTGGATGGGGACCTGCAAGTGAGGCAGGCTTCATTGGGCCCTTTTTGTGTCCTTGCACTGGCCTCAAATGTGAAGTCTCCTGACTCCCATATTTGCGAATGGAAGCGAGAGCGGCAGCGTGCGTAGGTTGATCACCGGCGTAAGTGCCCCACCGCCCTGCAGTCATGCATGTGCATGCGCATGCAGGTGCATGCTGCTGGAAGCCAACAGGGCCGCACCCTGGCAGGGAAGCGCGGCGCATGCTGCGGCTGCCGCGGCGGCCCCAGGCGATCGCGTCCTGCCTGCCGGCTGCCGCCGACTTGCTGCTGCCGCGCTGGCCTGAAGCCATGGCAGCAGGGCGCTCATGATCAAACACACATGCAGCAGCTGGAACATTGAAGCACATTGGATGGCGTTAATAGATGTCAATCTTCCCTGCGGCCTCGGCGGCTGTCAATCGGACACGAGGACAGATCGTTGTATACAAACACATAGGAAGACAGTTATTTTCGGGATCATGTGAAGAAGAAGCTTGACATAGCTTTCGATGCATACTTGTGAAAAGCACATGGTTGGCGGCGTTGGCGGCCTTTGCAGCGGCGCGCATGCGCTTTGACTTCGGATTTGCTGGCACGTTGCCGCCGAGCGGCGGCTTCTGGTCCGGGCCGGCGGCGCCGCCTGCGGCAGTGCCGCCGCTAGTTCTGCAGACTGTGCCGCCCTTGGCGCCGCCGCTGGCCGGTGCCTTCTTCCCCGAGGCGCGCGGGCTGCGCGTTCTTGGAGATGGGCGCGGAGGCTTGGCCTTGCCGCTGCCAGCAGTCGGGTCCACCGGCGGCAGCGGCAGCGGCAGCTTGCCGTGCGGGCTCCCGCTGCCGTTTGGCGCCGCCGAGGCGCCTGCCGCGCCGGCGTCTGCTGCTGATGATACTGCGGTTGCGTCCACCGCCATTGGCGCCAACAACCGGCTGCGCAGGGCCCGCTGCGGCAGCGGTGGCGGCGACGCCGGCGTGGCGGGCCCCAGCACGGTGCCAGCATCTGTCTCCATGTCAGTCTCCATGCCCCGTACCTCCTGCTTGGGCTTGACGCCGAGAACTGCACGTGCCCCCTGCTCCCCCGGCTCCGTCTTGACTGCTGCCGAAGCGTCCGCCATGGCCCCTGCTGCTCCGCCGGGCTCTGGCTTCGTCGCACCAGCCGCTGCTGCGGCATCCGCGAGCACCGCAGCGCCGCCGTCGCGGGCCGAGTTGCCGCCATCAAGCGGCTGTGCTGAGCTGAGTGCGCCGTCGCCAGATGTCTGCGCGGCGTTCGACGAAGCAGCTGCTGCCGCTGCGGCGCCGCCGGCGCCGCCGGATTCCCCCGGTCTGCGCTTGCGGGCGCTGGAGGGCCGCGCGCCGCCGGCGGCGCCGGAGCGGCGGGACTCTATAGGAAGGCGCGGGATTGGCGGCAGCTGCGGCGGCTCCGCCCCGTTGCCGCCCCCAATGCACGGCACAGCGCACGGCACCGCGTCCCCGCCTGCGGGCGGCGCGGCGGCTGCGCCAGGATGCTCGTCGAGCAGCAGGAACTGCTGCTTGCTGGACTCGTCGACCTCCCTGTGGTTCGCAGCAGTCGGTTGTGAACTTATGTTTGGAGGTGCACCCTATGGCCTCCTGCAAGCAAGGCTCGATCGCAATCTTGGTTCTGCTAAATTTCATTTATTTCATAGGATGATGATTATTCTGCTGAGAAGATATCATCGCAAGGCGGAAGAGCGCAGCAGCACCTCAGATGGTGAAGCATGCTGCTGATCTCATGACGCTGGAGGGACATCTGCAGCTGTTGAAAGTCCAGGGCAAGTCTGACTCTCGTACACAGGCTTCAGCGGCGCTGAAAGTGGGTGCTTTTTGAGGACAGACTTCCTTGGAGCTGCAGGTTTGACTAAACGTTGAACGGAAAGAAGTCACCAGTGTCGGAGCACGACCTCGCCCCCATCGTTGGACTACAACTACAGTCGGCCGCACAAGACACGCCCAGCGCCAGGCCAAAGAGCAAAAAGCCATTCAGGACAAGACGGCGGCGCCGGCCCAGGTGCGGAAGGCTACCTCCCGACACATCTACTGTTACTCTATCTGTTCGTGTAATAGAAGCAGCTACAGCAATGACTTACGAGAAGACGGCGACGTCTGCCCAGGGACGGAAGGCCACCGTGCGCAAGCTAGGACCCAGCAGCGAGGCATGCGGTTTCCGGCATTGAGGGTGTGACAACACAAGACAAATCTCACCAGAAGCGGCGACACCAGCCCAGGCGCGGAAGGCCACCACTAGCAGGCAGAACTTCAGCAGCGTTGCACAATATTGCAAGGTCTAGGCAATTAGCAAAATCAAAAGCTCACGAGAAGACGGCGACGTTTGCCCAGGTTCGAAAAGCCACCGTCCGTAGGCTGAACTCCAGCAGCGACGCGTCGGTGCTGCCCGGCAGCCGCGCCCGCGCGATCGCCCGCGCGGCGTCAACGCACAGCCAGCGACCCCGTGACTCCTGCAGGCATGAAACGTGAGACCGAGTGGGACTCTCGTTTTGTCATGTTGCAAGTCCAACAGTGTCGGTGCTCCCCGGCAGCCGCGCACGCGCAACACCTCGCGGGGCGTCAACGCACAGCCAGCGGCCTCGTGACTCCTGCAGGAAGGGGTTTCCCCTTGCAGTGCAGTAGAAACAATCATCCTTCCCCCAGCAGTAATTCGTTGACAACTGTCACTTGTGCGGCACAAGGACAGGGTTTAGCGCTTCTGGCATACAGTCGCGCTACAGCATCAGCCTATACAGTGGACAAATCAGCAGGAGGTCTGGCAGGCGTCAAGGTCGTAACTGCAGGGCGGCGAGCGCGCCTCAATGCCGGCGTGCATCGCATCGCGCCCCCAGTGATTGGGGCAGCACCAGCTCGACAATAGGAGCAACATCAGACTTAGTTCAAAGTCTTAGACAGAAGGCCGTGCCTGCAGGGCGGCAAGCACCGCCTCGATGCCGGCTTGCATCGCGTCGCGCCCCCAGCGCTTGGGCAGCAACAGATCGCCCAGCGGCTGCAGCGCCTCCCGTCGCCTCGGCAGCTCCGCGGCCGGCTGTGAATGTGCATTGAATACACTGGATTGTAGATTTCACATCTGTGTGGTGGATATGTATATTTGCATACGTATGCCCAGCGCTTGGGCAGCACCAGACCGCCCAGCGGCTGCAGCGCCTCCCGCCGCCTCGGCAGCTCCGCCGCCGGCTACAAGAAGACAACATGACGTTACAGAGGGAAGCACCTGGGTAAGTGAACGCAAGTCGACTTGGTCAGCAGCCGCTTTGATCAGGAGGAACATTGTGCATGACTCTCTGGTCATCCTTCACATGGGTGCTGCCATGACAGTTGCTCAACTAACTCTATCTCATTTCCATACCACATCCAACAGGGTGTGGGAGCTGCTCAGGGCTCACCTGCACAGCCTTGGCGCCTACCCGCTGATGCAATCTCAATCAGACTTCCTTGCTGAGCCCTCAAGAGCCACCATGACGGAGCTGCTTAATAGCGAGCGCAAAGTGTTCACCTGTACGGCCGTGAGTGCGGTGAGCGCCTCCCCGCTGATGGCTGGCTCTCAATTGTTCAGCCCTCACCGATGTGCCATGAAGATCCACCCTGGTGTGTGACAGGCCAGGTGCAGCGCTCACCTGCACGGCCTTGAGCGCGGCAACAGCCTCCTCGCTGACGGCAGGCGCCGCCGGCTTTGACGGCCGCGGCGGCGGGCGCGGCAGCGGGACTGCGGCACCAGCGGCGCATGCTGTCCTGGCGTCCGCAGGGTTTGCTGCGGCCGCGTCACCTGCCTCCTCGGGCAGCGCCGAACGCCGCCTGCTGCTGCTCGCCGATGCGGGCCTCGCCTGCCATTGTGCACGGTGGGTAAGCCAGTCAGCTTGCGCAGAGACATTTGGGCACTTTTCCCACGTATTGACCTGGCTTTCATGGCGCTTGCCGGTTCTCCCGCTGTCCGGAGAAATGCCCACAAGAATTCAGCAACAGGGCGTGTACAAGACATCTGATGTCCGGCGGCCTCCCTGACCCGACAGTAGAGTGCCAGATTGCGACCCTGATGCGCAAGCTGCGTACAGGCATGGTCCGGATGTTTGCGGTGCATGTTGCTGTATATTTCAAACTCACTTGTCGCAAACAGCATGTCACGTGCTCACAGATTGTGCCACCAGCTGTACCAGCAAGCCTGGTGTATGATTTGAGCTGTTGTCGAAATACTCAGCAAATTGTTGAGAGATACAGACCTGGGAAGCATCAGGTTGTTCCCGCAGCAGCGGTTCCGCCGCCTTGGGGTGCGACAGCAGCCGCGGTATCGCCAGATATATTTCAGTTGCTTTCGTTTTTCCCAAAGCATATTGTAGCACCAGAAAAGTGATGGGCACCTGGGCAGCGGTGTCAGGGCTGTCCCGCAACAGCACCTCCGCCTCTTCCGGGTGCGACAGCATGCGCACCATGAGCGCCAGAAAATCGCCAAGGCTGCCGTGCGGCTGCCCCGCCCGTCCCGCCTTGCCCGCGCCCTGCGGCAGCAAGCGTATCTGCTGTCACAAAAAGTGTAAAATCCCAGAGTGGGACGCGTAAATATCAGATGCGCCAGGAAGTCGCCAGGGCTGCCGTGCGGCGGGCCCGCCCGCCCTGCCTTGCCCGCACCCTGCGGCAGCAGGATGGAGGGGTTAGCATCCAGGCAGCCAACTAACTATCCGAAACAGTTCACCATGACCGCCAGAATGTCTCCGAGGCTGCCGTGCGGCAGCCCCGCCCGCCCTCGCCTGCGCCCTGAAGTAGCATTCTCTGTGTCAGCAAAGACGTTCGAACAGGCCAGCAGAAAGCCAGCCACTCTCACCCTGGCTGCCGCGCCCGCCCCGCCTTGCCCACGCCCTGCAACCGCCAAATCAATGCTCATGTCCTCAAGGGGCAGCATCGCATCGCAGTGACGCCAAGCTTCTCACCTAGGCTGGCGGCACGGCCTGCGAGCACAGCATGCACTGCCTGGATGTGCCAAGAAATGCGCCTGGTAGGGCGACGGCGCGCGCGTGGGCGCCGTTGCCGCTGGGCGACTGCGACAGCCGTGAAATCCGTTGTTGGGTTCCCTTACAACTCGGCCAAAGCATGTACCTGGTAGGGCGACGACGCTGGCGGGGGCGCCGCCGCCGCCGGGCGATTGCCACAGCCGCTCACTGGAAGCCACTCTGCGAAAACCGGATATTTAAATCTGCGGCGTGCACCTGGTAGCGGGCAACGATGCGGGCGACTGCGCCGCGTCGTTGCCCGCTACCAGGTGAGGGAGGCTTCGTGCCTTTCTCTGCCTTTACGTCTATATTGCCTGTGGACTGACCATATCACACACCTGGTAGCGGGCGACAACGTGGGCAGGAGCGCCGTTTCCCCCCAGCGACTGCGGCAAGCCGCGCCGCCAGGGAGGGCATCGTGCCTTCCCTTGTCTTCATATATTTATTATGTTTTTGCAAAAGCGATATGTTACATTGCTTTTGAATCACACACCTGGTAGCGGGCGACGACGCGCGCGGGGGCGCCGCCGCCGGCGGGCGACTGCCGCAGCCGCGCCACGAGCGAGGCATCGTGCACCGCCGTCGCGGCTCGCCGCCACGCCGCCGGCTTGATGCCAAAGCCGCCGCGGCCGAAGGCGTAGCCCCAGCGGCCGTACCAGGTGGACCTGAAGGCGGCTGGGAACAGCACGCGCAGCTCCATGCCGCCCTGTGGTGAGATAAAATTGGAATCTGTAATCAGCAGAAACCAAATGTGCGCACCGGCTCCCCACCCATTCATGAGGCCGGCACCCATTTGCTTGCATGCGGCAGAAGGTGCCTCAGGTATCAGCAGCTGCATGTCACACTGAGGGTGCCAAGGCCCTGTCGCCAGGACCGTGTCTTGGCTTCTGGGGCAGGGGGACTGTGCTTCAAGACCGTGTCTTATATAGATGCAAATTTCGAGGCGACGCCCACCTTGTTGGACACATCCTCCACGCTGACTTGGCGCGCGGCCAGCACGGTGCACAGCGTGTCCCACAGGTCCATCAGCTGCCGCCCCGCCACCCGCGTCGAGCCGCCCTCCAGGCCTGCAGCAGGGGATGACAACGCTTGCTGACGATGCTGATCAAGATGCTGTGCTGAGTCTCCTACATGTTCTGCGCCACCACCCATGTGAATCCCTGATCCAGGGCCTACACCACGAGTCAGGAACAGATGCCTTCGGAGGTGATGGCGGGGTGTCATTTGCAATGTGCAGCACAGCGAAAGGTGCATAGCCTGCGTGAAACCACCGACCAGGGCTGCGGCAGGGGATCCGGCAAGTTGCGCCAGGGTGCTGCTGCAGCTTATCTTGTGCAGAACGGGGTACAGGCAGTCAGCAGCACGCCTAAGCCAGAGGCAGCATGTGGACGCAGCATTGCAGCACGCTGCACGGCCTACAGGGGCGATGTGCAACCTGTCATGCTCACCGTTGACGCGCAGCAAGTGGCCAAAGCCGTTCTGGTGCAGCACGCCGTGCAGCAGGTGCGCCCGGCTGTCATAGATCGACGGCGGCGCGCTGAACTGCGAGCCGCCGCCGCCGACCCCGCCCGGCGATTCCAGCGTCTCGTCCGCCGGCAGCGCGATCTGCAGCGGCTGTGCATTGTCTTCCGCCTCTGTTTCGTGGCCGGGCGGTTCACCCGGCGACTGGGCGGCCGCTGCCTGCTTGTCCGCCGGCGCTGCGCCGATGCCGACGGCGCTCTCAGTGGTGGCGGCGGTGCCAGCGGCAGCGTATTCGTTGCAGCCAGCAGCGTCAGCGGCGGCGTGCCCGTTGCAGCCGGCAGCGTCAGCAGTGATGGGCTGTGCGCCGGCGCTGCCATCGGGGGCTGACGCGGTGGCATGACTCCGCTCGACCATGCCGGGCAATGACGTTGGGTCGCCGGCAGACAGCGGTCCCGCAGCGGCGGGCACCACGAAGTGGTAGCGCATCGTGCACACCGGGTGGCTCTGCCAGCCTGCGCAGGAAGATGCAAATAGGGTCTTAAGCGTGTTGCCTGAACACCATTGCAGCTGGAGAGTTCCGCGGTTCTGCGGCGGCAAATGCAACGAGCGAGCATCATGGGCGCATTTGGCATTATATAACAAGTCGCAAAATGTCTATATGGCTACAACAACACCATTTAAGATCTTGGCATGAGGCACTGTGTACGAACATGATGGCATACCAATGATGCGGCACTGGTCGCACACGGCCGCCGCGGCGTCGTCGGTATGCGCCTCCCGGTACACATGCAGCCGCACTCCACCGCCGGCACCTGCCAGGTCGATCGCCCAGGCGGCGGTGTTCGGCAGGCCGGCCGGCAGCGCCACCGGCGTGGCATGGTCGGCCAGGAAGGCCTGGACATTACCGCGGAACGCGCCGCTGTATGAAGCGAGGTCGCTGGCCGGCCACAGCGCGCCGGGAGCAGCAGAGCCGGTCATGTCTCAAGGAGAGTGCACAAATACGTCTGGGGCGCGGTTTGCTGCCGTCAGGGACTCGTGTCAGCTATCGGAAGATACTTCCGAAACAACAAAATGTGTTCAAACTCGGTGAGGCCAAAATGCGCAACAGCCAAAACTCAACGATAACTTCTGACGAGCCTATTACGCTGTATGTCACCGAGCCGAACCGGCTCTGCAGCCTGCACCTGTTGGGCGCAGATTGAGCGCAGCACGGCTGGGGGAACTGCTCTCATGAGAGTCGCACCTTCCTCGCCCAGCAATCTCCGAGACGAACAGATTTACTCAGGTAATGTGCAGCCGGCCAATTGGAACCAGCTGTTTCCACCAGTCGGCGTTTCAAAATTGATTGAGGCAAGGTCAAAGCCGCGCGGAGACTTGAGAGGTGAGTTTCGCTAAGTTTCGCTGCACGAGGGCACCGTTGCCAGCAGGAGCTGTGTGCATGCAAGCCTGCAGTGCCTCAGAAAGTTCAATAAGACGTCTTCAAGGATATTAAGGAGGACAAACATGGTGTAGCAGATTGTTGTCCGACGCACGATTCGTGCACCAAGGTGTGCTCCTCGCTCTTTCAACCAGAGAGTGCGAGCAACTGAGAAGTTCTACTTCAATTCTAACAATTGCCCAGAACTCGCGCAGGCTAGCTCACGGTGAGCAGGCATCTGCTTGAACGATTTCACCCTGCTTGGCATGGATCATATCACCCTGCGATTCAGGCGTCGAATCCGCCTCGCGTGTGCTCAAAGCGACATGAAATGAGTTCTAAAGCATAATCTGGGAATGCACCTCGCTTTACACCCTGCCTCTGCCGTGCTGACCCACGTTTTCTTTGCCCTGCAGCAGCAGCACGTGAACCGCAGGCACCGCCACCAGGAATCGCAGCGAGTGGTCGAGCCAGACATGGGGGCATACAAGCAACCTTTCCTCAAGACCGAGAGCTTCGACCGCTCCTCAGAGGATGTCAACACTTCCAAAGCGCCTCCGGCAGGTGGGTCACCAACGTGGCTGCTGCAGTTTGTGCAGGCACATACATGCATGACTCAGTGAGGCGCAGCACCATCTTCTGCTTGACGGTGATTCTTGCACAATATGAACGCACTGGCATGTCGACGCGCAATGCGAGACATTTATGCTGCAACCCTGCAAACTGTGAAACGCCCACCACCCCTTCCAGCGGCGGTGCTCACTGGCTTGTGCGTGCCGCCACTCTGCGGCGCTAGGGGGATGTACCTGATAGATGATGCATACAAGCTACACGCTGCCGTTCTCAATGGGCTGCAGGCGACACGTCCTGCGCCAATCGCAGCATCGTGCGCAGATACGCGGACTTCACTCAGCGCATGTGCCCCTTTCGCGACCAGATGTGGGCTCGCAAGCTCCACAAATTTATCTGGAGGTACGACCCCGGCGGCCCCGGCACGACGGTGCAGAAGTGCTAAGTAAGGTCAGAGAATACGGCGCGGCGTAATGTGTGTGTCCGACAAAGTGTGTGCCCTGTGGAAATAAGGGCAGCAATCGAGGCGCCGTCAGGACATTAGGACAGGTACCAACATGCTGTTCATGGATGTCATATCAATGAGTACCTCCCCAATATCTGATGGGCTTTGTTGGCTGTTGTTGAGATCAGAGACAGCCTGCAGCACCAGCCTGATGCCGCGGCAAACACCAAGACACGCTGCAGATCAGAACTTGGACGAGAGTCTTTGTGTCATGTGCAAAATGGTTGTCAGGTAGATTTGATGTTATCAGGTTTCATGAAGGTGTTCCTGTATGCATGCCCGGCCGCTGCAAACTGCCGCCGACAACGCTGCGAGACGAAACCAATTCCAGCGCCTAGCTAGTTATGTGTACGTGTAAAGCCCAACTGTAAGCATCTCAACTGTCGTCAACTGAGCAGGCTACAAGTCCAGAACCTCACGCAGCTGCGCAATTGCCAGCCGCCCCACAGGGTCCGCACCGCAGACTGTACCCTTCCCCGGCGCCGCCGCCTCAGCCTCGAGCTTAGCTGCCAGCGCGTCAGGGCCAGCTGCCTGTCGCAACATTGTGCTGACGCTGTCTTCCAGCCCAAGAAAAGCCATTCCCCCGTCCTGGGACTGCCCCGCCTCGTGCTGCTGTGCCGCCGCCGCTGCCAATGCTAGCATGGCATCCAGCACCGCGGCCAGCCGCCGGCCCGCGGCCTGCGACGCGCCGAGCGCCGCCTGCAGCTGCGTCGCCTCCCGCGCGTCTGCCAGCCGCAGCCGCTCCAGCGCTGCCACCCTGATCAACAGGACGAATTGGATGAGACACACAGGATTGGAACCAGCAAACCTGATGACAGTATCTGGATGGTGGCTTACTGAACAGAGGGTTATAGGGCGGCGCCTGCAGCTGCGCCTGGGCGTCCCCCAGCTAAAGTTGCTCCAGGGCTGCCACCCTGAAACATCAAGCATTTCATAAAAATCACACGACACAGGTGGTTGCTGAGCCCGCCTGCAGCTGGGCCGCCTCCCACACATCCTCCAACCGCAGCCGCTGCGAAGCTGCCACCCTGCATGCAAGTGGGATTTGTTGGGATCGCAGCACACATGAGTACCTGGACTGAAACATGAAATTCCACATGCAACGGACAGAATACAACAACAGGAAAGTCACAACTGCACATTCTCCAGCCGCAGCCGCACCATGACCCATACTGCATGCTTTCACAGCAGCGTTTGTGTGTACATACTGCCGCTGCTGTAACGTGTGAAGCAGGCGATGATGCAGAGCACAAGGGACCTCAAGCACATGCCGTCATGCGCTGCAACCTGTGCCGCTGTGTGAATATGAGACCCGTCCAAGGCCTCACTCAGTAACGTTCTGTTCATGTCCCTGTATGACTCAAGACCCCACTCAAGAAGGAGCAAGGTCGAGTCACCTGCGCCGCTCCACCTGCAGCTGCTGCAGCGCCTCGCACCGCACCGCCTCGGCGGCCGCAGCCCTGTTTTGGAGGCCCTCCGCCTCTGCAGCGGCCTCCCCCGGTGTGTCGGCCAGGCGCCGCCGCAGTTGCGCTTCCCGCTCTGCGGCGGCCGAAACTTCCTGCTCCAGCAACCGCACGTACGCCTGCAAGATCGAACAAAATTGTCGCAAGGCTTCACGATTTTCGCAAAACGATCAGCGTTGATGGGGAGACAGGGCGCAGACTGCAGCGAATGAGCTCGGCCGCAGCGGTGATGCACGAGCCCCTCGAACGGATTTGGCGCATGCAGATCATGTGCCAATGTACTCTGTCAGCCATGGCCCTTACGGAGGGCCCACAATCCGGGCAGCAAGACTGTCAAAACTATTTTCCTAGAGGGTCCACGCGAAGAACGCCTTCCCGTGCGCTGACGTAGATCGTACACAGTGTGCAGCAGTCCAGCACAATTGGCGCTCACTGGAGTCAGGAATGTAGGCAATCGTGGCTTGCCTGCAGGGGCTCATCGCCGCAAGTCGCCAGGCCGTCCTCCGCGGCGTCGAACGCCGTGCCTCGCCTGACGGCCGCTGCAAATGTCTCCGCCGCCAAGGCACGGCGCTCCGCGGAGCGGCAGCGGCGCCTGGAGACGCCCGCCGCGGAGCAGGCGTCGGCGCTCTGCTGCAGGGCTGCCGCCCGTTCCCCCGTCAGCGCCGCCGCTGCTTCCTGCAGCCGCGCTACTGCCGCCGCGTCCTCCGCCGCTCGCTCCCGCAGGCGCTGCAGCTGCAGAATACGGGAGAGACGGGTTTTGGCGGACAGCGTCATCTTCCAACTCAAGTTAGCCTGGGTATCCATCAGCACTGACCGGATGCGCATGTGAATATTTGCTTGTCTACTTTGCCAGGCAAAGACAGCAGTTTTCAGCAGCACGGACCCCATGGATCTTGAGCACACACCTGATGCTGTGCCTGCGAGGCAGATGAGGCAGAGGCGGCGTCGTGCTGCCTCGCCGCAGCCGCCGCCTCGGCGGCGACGTCCGCGCTGCGACGTGCCTCGCCGGCCTGCTGCCGCTTTGCTTCCAGCTGCTGCTCCGCGAGTTGCAGCTGCTGCCGAGTCGCCGCCAGCTCCTGCCGCGCTGACGAGGCGCCGCTCCTGGCGGCCATGAGGGCCGACTGCAACTTTGCCGCTGCTTCTGCCGCAGACTGGAGCTCCTAGGGGACAATATGAGAACACCTTGAGACTTCCAGCTGCCTAAAACTCACAGCTGCCACCGTGAAAAAGAAACCCACAGTTGCCACTGCAGGGTTGCCAACCTGCGACTCTGGGGTGCGGTACAGTGGCACAGCCGACATGATGTGCAGCTGACACTGTTGCAGCTACTTCGGAAAGCCAGTCCTGGTTCCAGTGGCCGCAGCGCTGTGGCTTACGTGCTGGCGAGAGTCCAGCAGGACACGCTGGTCTGCCGCCGCACGCTCCTGTGCAGCCTGCGCCTCTGCCAGCCTGTCTGCCAGCCGGTGCTGTTCTGCTTCCGCCGCTTCCAGCTGCGCCCTCGCCTCCTCCGCCCTGGTTTCCGCAGCCTGCAGCAGATTTGTGCGGTCCTTCAGCTGGGGATTCGAAGAACTCTGCCCCTCCAGGAGAGTGCTTCAAGTCCAATGACATTCTATAAAGTTGCTGAGCTAATGATGCCCTGCACCCTTGCATGTTCTTGTAGGTGCTGTTACCGATAGATGTTCCTAGGCGGATGTGAACATCACCTGGGCACGCTTCGTGGCGGCTGCAACGCGCAGCTCGAGCCGTCGCCGCTCTCCAAGCGGCCCGGCGCCTGCGTCACACGTAGTGCGCCGCTGCTGCTGCTGCTGGTGGTGGGACGCCGGATGCGCATCCTCCGGCGGCAACTGCTTGCTCGCCACAGCGTGCTCTCCATCTGCCCGATCTGACGCGGCGTCTGTGCTGCTCTGGTGAGCCTGTTCAAAACGCACACTACTGGCAATGCCGGCCGCGCCGGCCGTCTGGCCGCCTGTCGGGTCCGCCGCAGAAGTGCCGTCCAGCTGATGCGCACGCTGCCATTCGCCACCATGACCATCGACGCTGCAGGCCGGCAGGTGCGGTTGTGGCGGCCAGCGATGCCGGGCAGTCGGCAGCGCTCGTGCGTCCGGCGTGCGCGGCTGCGGCGTGGCGATTGCATCTGCTTCTGCATCCGCGTCCCGGCAGGCTGCCGCCTTGCTGGCGGTGGCGGCACTGCTCTTGCACACTGCGCCGCCGCTGCCGCTTCTGACGCCTAGCGCGCCTGCCACTGCCGCATTGCTGTCGAGCTCCGCCAGAGGCTCACCCTGTCGTCGCTGGCACGACGAATGCTGCTGCAGTGCCAGCTCGTCTGCGGCCGCTGCAGCGTCTGCGGGGCGGTCCTGCGGCCATGCTGCAGACTCGCTAGCTTCCCAGTCTTCTGCTGCCGCACCGCCTCCGTGTGGCACATGTGGCACGCCTGCGCAAGCTGGACGAGCTCCGAGCGCTGCATCAACGTGCTGCCGGGGCGCTGTGCTGCCAGTGGCGGGAGGCGACGCCATGAGTGCCAGAAGGGCATCCAACCGGCTTGGCTGCCCGAACGACACTGCTGCTGTTGCAGTCATCACTATGTCTGACATTACGTTCAGTCAGTGCGGCCAACAACTCAGGCGCTCTCAGTGGGGGTTCCTGAATATGCCTGCCCTTGCGCGCCTGGCGGCAATGGCTACATTGCAGTGCGCTGATACTCGACCGCACCACTGAACTGAATCTGATGCACAATCACTGCCTTGTCGGCGATCTGCTGTGGGTTCTCTACACTGCCAAAATTACAAACGCAAGTCAACTCTAAGCGCAATCCCAACAGCACCACACACCAGACGCAGATTTGGTCACAGCAGACGGGACCAGATGTAGCATGTCACAGTCAGTCAGATTTTACTAGTACAAGTCGCGTTTGGCCATCTGATCTGGACAAAGCCACCGCGAGCAGTTCGAACAATTTCGCTACAGGGCAGGGAGTCAATCTTGTCCAACCCTATATGTCTTGGACAAGCCCATCAAAGGTCTGCCTTCGGCAAGTTTTACTGGCGTGCAAGTTTTTGGCTGGCGATTGTATGAAATCGATGCGTAGGTTGAAAGAAAACAATGCACATGTGGCTGCGATAGTCCGGTAAGCAATAACGATGCACATGTGGCTGCGATAGACTAACTGCAAGCGATAGGTAGTGCAGGGCCGCATGCCGCAAGCGGGTAGCATGCATGTGTGTGAAAGCACTGGCGGCAACACCTAACTCAGCCGCCGCATGCAAGCCTGTCATCAGCACAGTGCTCGGGGAGGTGTTCACAATTAGCGTGGACAGTCAGCGGCACCCGCCCCGGCATGCTCGCGCAATCCGCTTGCAACCGAAGCAGGGCGCCGATGAACTGCATCTGTGCTCCCTGCTCCTCACGTGACACCACACAGAGATTGCTGAGCAGCGGAGACGACACAACAGCCTGGTGAAAGCCCGGCGGCAATCCCGGGAATGCATCGAGATGCGTGTATGACAGGTCCAAAGTCTCTATCTGCCTCAACGCCTCAATGCGAGGAGGATTGCATGCCGCAATGTGGTTTGCGCTGAGACACAAGACCCGCAGGCGACCAGCCACCTCGGCATGCAAGTTGGGCCAGCTGGTGAGCTGATTGTTGTCCAGCATGAGCACCTTCAAAGCCGGCAGCTCGAGGCCCTCGAGCGACGGCACGACCCAAACCCCGCACTCGGACAGGCGCAGCCGCGTCAGCGACGTGAGCGCCGCCAGGCTGCTGACGCCGAATGCGTCGAAGGGAGCATTCCCCAGCAGGTGCAGCGTCAGGGCCTCCAGACGCAACGCCGGGACCACCTCGGGAATGCGGTCGCAACTGAGAGCCAGCTCGCGCAGCCCGGTCACGCCGCTCAGCTGCTGCGGCAGCACTACCCGCATCGCGTAGCGGTCCAGAAGCTCCAGCCGCGTCAGCGTCGCCAGGCACTGGAGCTCGGCGACCTCCACGGCGTTCCCTCCTCTCAGGCTCAGCGTCGCCAGCCGCTCCAGCAGGCCGATGCTCGGCGGCAGCGGCCCATCGGGGCAGGCGTTGACCACGTAGGGCCCCGGCGGCGCGTTGCGGGTCGCGTTGATATCGATGCACGTCAGCCGCGTGCAGCCGTGGACGGCCGCAGGCCACGGGATTGCGAGCTCGGCCGACATTGCGCCCTCCTCGTCATTCCAGGGGGTGCCGCCCACAACGCTCAGGCGCAGACGCTCCAGCAGCGGCAGCCCCCGCAGGATGTGGTTCAGGTGCGCCAGCCGGATCGGCTGGCACAGGTCCTCCAGCACCAGCTGGCGCAGCGAGCTCATGTGGGCGATGGTTGTCACCGTGAAGGTGCTGGTCAGCCAACACTGCCGCATCTCCAGCTGCTCGAGGGCCGGCGCCGTCGCCAGGAGCGTGAATATGGCGTCGATGAGCTGCTCCCCCCGCCGGCCCAGCGAGTCCGCCTTTAGAATCGCATTGCAGAGCTTCAAGACACTGGCATGTAACTGGAGGTGGCAGCTGGAAAGGATCATGTGCAGAATGCAAAAGCCTACAAGCTTTGCAGCGCTGATCTCCATCGGCATTTTCGATGCGCGCGCTGCGCGTTGCCGGGCCGAGCCTGCGGCGCAGCCACGTGTCCAAGTTGCAGAGCTCGACTGATCCCTCGTCCAGGAGGTCAGTAGTGATGCTGTGCCGGAGCGTGCTGCTGGGACTGCACACAAGGCGGTCCCACCGCCGGCACACGGGCGGCAACGTCGACACGCCGCAGTATAGAAGCACATTAGCTTCCAGCGCAGTGGACGCAGACATCATTTTGTCAACAATGACGCGAGACAGACGTGACAAGGGCGCTGCAGCACATCGTGCAGGGACAGAGTACATTTCTGCTGCTGCATGCGCCTGAGCTACTGGTTGACGCATCTGAAGATGGAAATCAGAACTTCGTCACTGAAATTCTCAATTGTCGTTTGCCGTGCTGGACTTGCCATACTGACAACACTGGCCTTCACCGCCTCTTGTGAGCCGCTGTGGACGTGCGAGTGTCCGCAAACCGCTGTGCATGGGTAACACATTCCGTGAAGGCGACAAGCACCTGAAGCACTTTGCAAAGCAGAGAATGAGGCTGTGGCATCCTGGATTATTGCCTGATCGTTGCTGATCCATGATCATGAACAGTAGGATGCTCATGATGCTGCACAATCCCACAAAGTCCCGTCGGCGGCTCCCGGGTCCCACTGTCCCACAGAACTTTTACCAAGCCAGCACTTGTGCTAACAACTGTTCCGGACAACTGCTCCGGGCGGTGCCGGCCTGGTCGGCCATGCCCAGCGGCCGGCGGCACTGCTGATGCAAAGTTCCGGAACGGCCAGAGGTCCGACTGCAGAATTATCTGAGCGGTTTGCATTCAGTACGATGGCGGCTTGATACCCCATGATCCCTTTGTTTTGTCTCAGCATCCAAGGACTGATCAGGATCAACGCCTGCTGAGCGGATGGCACCCGCTCAGATCACCTCACAGCTGCACCTGAGCCGCCGGGCCTGAGCAGCCGCCTGCCATGGCCAAGAAGAAGAGCCGGCGTGCGTCCTTGGCTGACTCGCAGCCGCCCGCAACGCCCCAGCACGATGCGGAAATGCAGCCGGCAGCCGCCCTGCCGCCGCCGCCTGTTGATGTTCTGCAGGCCTTGGGTGAGCTTTCGCAGCAGACTTGCACGCTTGAGTTCGATCCATCCGCTTGACTTCGCACGTATAAAACTGTCTGTACAGCCGCACATCTCAAGAACGTTTACAACCTGTGCAAGCATTTGCGCCGCACGACGGCACAGGTTCGAATCGAAGTGCTCCACAGGTGATTATCTGACAGCGTCCCCACCCTCATGCAGGCACACCAGTCCTGGTTGCGCAGCTGACGGGCACCATCGACGGCGCCTCCGGCCGCGTGTACCTGCCGCCTGACGCCATGCATGCTGAGCGCATCTCAGCTGGCGAGCTGCTTGCGGTGTGTGCAAACGCATATCAGACACATCGCGACACATGCCCTTGCCAACAGCTGATGCACAAGGGTTCAAGGCTGCTAACCGTTCATCTCAACTCAGACTGTCCGCTTGTGATGCCCGTGTCCAATGTGGCCTGTGTGCAAGAGGTCAATTGATCGCGCCAATCACATGCGCAGGTCGGTTCAGCACACCAGTCCAGCAGCACTCCGCAGACGCCTCAATCATTGCCATCGCCGTTTACGCCAGCTGCTCCCATGCGGCCCTTGCCGCTGCAACTGGCCGACTTCACTCTGAGCTCCGTCCGCGACACGCTGTCCGCCGTCCACGGCGTCAGTATCATCCTGCCAGAGGTGTGCAACCCATCTACCGAGTGGACCTGTGTGGCACAGCCGGCTGTTTTAGCTCTTACGCATCCGCTGTGATCTCAGGCGGATCATTGCCTCACGGTCCATCGACGATGCAGTGACTCCAGAACACGTGTAGTGGACTGGCGCGAGTGTGCTGCCTATGCACTGGATGGATTGCGCTCAGAATTCGCATGTGGATGTTTCGATATTTCGACACCCTCCTGCAGGCGTCGCAGCCGGGCGAATTTGTGGCGCTGGCGGAGGCGTGGCCGGGGCCGCAGCTGCCGGCCGGCGCCGCGGCGCTGTCACCAGGCGTCGCCGGCAGCCTGGGGCGGCCGTCAGACGGTGGCCATGTGCTGCTGTACCGGGGAGCTGCGTTTGTGGCCGAACGCGCCGCAGGTGAGCCTGTTTGTAAAGCTCCTTCCGAAACATGCTGCTTGAGACAACCACTGCAGCCGCCATAGACTGCAGTTGTATTGCAACAGCCGCGGGTTTGATCCGCTTTCGAAGTGATCGACAGCACGCACTGCCTCTGCTGGGATGACCCTCAGTGTGCCATCCCTCGAAAATGCTCGCCTGACATCATCAGGACGATACAGAAAAATGCTCCTCTTTGTGCAGCGCAGGCGCGATGCAGAGCACGGTGCTCCGGCTGTGCAGCAATGAGGCCACTGGCCTGCCGGCAGCACTTCCTCGAACACGGTCTTCCTCTGGGAAGCAGCAGCAGGGCGCAGCCGCGCGCAGCCTCCTGCGAACGCCCTCCATGGCATCCCGCTCACCGAGCGGTGGCGGCGGCGCCGTCACGCCAAAGCCGCCCACTACGCCGCAGCGGCCGCCCGCCAGCCCAGCCACCCCAGCGGCGACGCTGCCTGCGGCGGCGTCGACTTCGAGCACCGCAGCCGGTGGCGCCAGCGCTGGCGCAGCAGCGGCGACCGGCACAGGAGCTGCGCCAGTGGACTCAGAGGGTGATCCTGAAGCGGAGTGGCCGCTGCGGGTGCTGTCGGGGGCCCGCGCACGGCAGCATCGCCTGCTGGCGGCTCTGGCTGGGCGGCAGCTGGCGGGCGGGCGGCCGCTGCCGGGCAACATGGCAGTCATGCCGTTGCTTGGCCGCGACGTCATCTTCAGGGTGAGCGGCACTCCTGAACCATGAGCTCCAAGCTCATCTGCCATCCCGGCGGCAGATTTCTGAGGTCATGGCTTCAGTAAAAGCCACAGCAGGCCGTTGTTCAGGAGGCAATTGCGACACATCCAGAAGGTCTTTAACTTGGTACAGCCCAAAAGCCCGCCACTCACATTGGTAGGACAGGCCATTGCTTGAGCTGAAGCAGGCTCGCACAAAGACATTTCTTTGCTCAGGTAGAGGCAGCGTCGGGGCACCGGCTGGCACCTGGCTCAGTAGTCAGCCTGCTGTCGCCCGGCAAGGAAGCCGCCAGTAGCGCCAATGAGGTCGGCGCTAAACTCGATCCGCTGGCAGATGCTGGCGCAGTGGTGGCGCGGCAGTCGGCGCAGGACACTGCAGCGGCCGCGGCGGCGGCAGCCGCAGCGGCAGTCGGAGGTGCGCTACTTACACAAGCCACACTTGGCATGATCTGCTACTGCGCCATTTGGTTGCTGGCACCGTCGGCATCTGAGTGTTTGATTTGGCTAGCGCACGGCCAATGCCGCCAACGCACCTGCTCTCCTTGACCTGCATTTGCCATCCAGCCATAAGCCCGTCTCGTTCAATCCTCTTCTTTTCAGGCCGATCCCTGTCAACATCGGTTGTTCGTTTCTGAAGGCGGGGACCAGGGCCCGGCGGCGCTCGCGGCGTCTCGTGCAGCCGCCGCCGGCGCGGCCGCTGCCTCGGGCGGCTTTGGGATGCTGGACGGCATCGAGGCCTACGCGCAGGTCCTGCAGGAGGCGGTCACCCTGCCTCTGCAGGTTCGTGGTACCTTCTCCATTTCTTTAGGCATTGATGAAGTTTCAAATCAGGCGCTATAACAATCACCGATCTTCAGAATAATCTACACGTTCCACTAATATTTGTAAGCCTCCGCTGAGGCCGGTTGCTGCAGCACCCGCCAGCTACAGCCGTGCATGTGTAGTGCGCTTGTGCAAGACATCCAGACCCCGCCAGAAGTTATATCGTTGACAGCATTGTCGCCGAGCGCAGTCACCTGAGCTGTTCGTGAGGTATGGCATCCGCGCGCCGCGGGGGCTGCTGCTGCATGGGCCGCCGGGCTGCGGCAAGACGGCGCTCGCAATAGCCGCGGCCGGCGCAGCGGGCGCGACGCTGTTCGTGCTCAACGGCTCGGACCTCGTGTCCGAATTTGCGGGCGACAGCGAGGCCGGCCTCAGAGGTGCGTGCAATTACATGGCTCGCCGTGTTCAAAGCCTTCGTGTCCCATCCAGCTCCTGATGTGGGTTCACTTGCACGCGTGTACTGCGCTCAATCGAGGCTTGAGCGGACTTGTGCCTCACACGGTCGCACATGAAGCCATTCAAGCCATGCTGACAACAAGTGCACATGCCTGGCGGCAGGGTGTTTGCTGCGGCGCGGGCGGCGGCGCCGGCGGTGATGCCGTGACACCCACGCGAAAGCAATCCACTTTTGGAATTACGCTCTTTCTGTGTCTTCATTGCTGGCAAAACCGTCAACTCAGTGCACACCCCTGGCTGCAGGCGTCTTTGCCGCGGCGCGTGCCGCGGCGCCGGCGGTGATCTTCCTCGACGAGGCGGACGCCTTGGCGCCCGCGCGGGCGCAGTCGGCGGCCAGCGGCACCGGCGGCGGGGCCGTGGGCGGCGCGGCGGCTGACGCTGCTGCGCGCCTGGTCGCCACGCTGCTCACGGAGATGGACGGCGGCGCCGCAGGTGTGTTCATGTGCTTCCCGCTTCCGGCTGAGCCTGAGATTCCGCTGCATATATGAAACGGCTGGAAACAAAACCTCTTCTCGTCAATGGAGGACGACAGGAAGTGTGTGCGTTGACATTTCAGTTTGTTTTGTGCCCTGCAGGCGGGGCGAGTGGCAGAGTGGTGATCGTTCCCACCAGAAACCGGCCAGAGGCTCTGAATCAGGCGCTGCGGCGGCCAAAGCAACCCTTATAGGGCACATCAATAAAGTCTTGACCAACGCAAATCGTGTGCCATGCTCCAGGCGCAACAGGCGACAGGGTGGTGGTTATCGCCGCCACCAATCGGCCAGAGGCACTGGATCCGGCGCTGCGGCGGCCGGGCCGCTTTGACCGGGAGCTTGAAGTCGGAGTGCCAAGCCCTGCGCAGCGGACAGGTATCCTCAGGTGTGCCAGTTCAACGTTCATATCCACGGTCATAAACTCAGTGTGGTGCAGGTGCCTCTGGTGTCATATGTGAATGAAGTGGCGTGTTGTTGCAGGACAGATCAGGTATGCACAGTGCTGTTGAATGGCAACTTCACTGGGCGGTGATTGCAAACATATTTTTCTCATAAGGCCTGACCGCGTGGATGGCGACAATTTACCCAATGCTGAGCCCAAGCCCAGATGCGTGGCTTTCAAGACGCATGTGTACCCTTGGTGGACACTCAGTATGTCTGTGCTCGCTGTCACATGATGTTATGCAACTATCGAGGGCTGTGAGGATTCCTATGAATCGACAGAGCTGGCTTGAAACACCGGCATTATAATGGTGATTCATCAATACGATAGAGCAGAAACTGAGCCCCCTTTACGTATAACCTCGCCTCACCTTGTCGCCTGCGCACCAATGCACAGACGCTGGAACCATTGCTGCCAGTGCTGACGCATTACGTGAACCTAAACCCCAGTTCGCAATCACTGGTCAGTGGTTAATTGCTCAGTTCCTGAGCATTCACTGTACGTTTCCTTGCGGCAGGGCGCACCTACGGGGCGTGCGGCATACGCTGTCAGACGCAGACGTCGCCGCGCTGGCTGCGTCGGCGCACGCATTCGTTGCCGCGGACCTGGCGGCGCTCGTCTCCGAGGCGGCAATGACGGCGCTGCGCCGCATGGTGGCCGCGCGGCAGTGCGCAGACTCTGAAACGCACAACCTGAAACCTGCGCCGGTCGCCACAAGTCAGCCGGCGCTGCCGGCAGCAGAGTCGCCGCCGCGGACGCCGCAGCCCACGGCGCAGCAGGGGGAGGTTTCTCCGGGCCGCGGCGGCGGAGGCAATGCCGGTGACGGCGTTGCAGAGGCGGCCGCGTCGCTGGGTGGCCTCAGCCTGACCGAGGCGCCAGCGGCGCAGCCGGCCGGCGCAGCGCCTGCCTCGGGCACCAAGCAGTTGTCGGCGAGCGGCTGCGTCACCGGCGCCGCCGGGGACACGGCTCTGGCAGCGGCGCCATCGGATCCCGCAGCAGCGCGCACCCCCCTCTTGCGCGGCAGCGACGGCGTCGCCGCCGCTGTTGCTGACCTAGCTGTGACGCTGGCGGCGACGCCGGCGGACTTTGCGGCAGCGCGCGGGCGCGTGCGGCCAAGCGGGCTGCGGGAGGTGGCGCTGGAGCTGCCGGACACCCGCTGGTCGGATGTGGGCGGCCTCGCAGATGTCAAGCAACAGCTCCAGGTATGTCCGCCTGAGATTGGCAGGATACACACAAGACGCCCTCTGGAAACAGCAGCATGTTGGAATGTGTGATGTCTGACCACCCGCTGGTATGACGTCGGCGGCCTGGCGAACGTCAAGCAGCAGCTGCAAACCCGACCCTTTGAACTCTGTTCTAGCTGTGCAGGATGTGAGCACACCGCAGCGTATCACACAGATCACTACGATTGATTTTCGGGCTGGCAACGAGCACAAACCTTGATTTTCGCAGTCCCGTGTTCCAGCCAGCACTCGAGTCCTTTGTGTTTCGGGTGGTGACGGCGTTCTCTGCTGTGAGCAGGAGGCGGTGGAGTGGCCGCAGCGGCACCCGGAGGCGCTGGCGCGGCTCGGGGCGCGGCCGCCCGGCGGCGTGCTGCTGTTCGGGCCGCCGGGGTGCTCCAAGGTGGATTACGAGCAATCGATACATTGCTTAGTCTGCATGTGCACAGCTGCATGCGTACAGCATCTGTCATGTTGTTGTCAACCGTTCTGACAAGCAGCGCTGTGAAGAATCCGTGCATATGCATACGAGATTACACAAACGATCAATTATGAAATAAAAAAAAAAACCAGGTGCTCACTGGCTTTCGTTCTGGCTGCTCGACCAGACGCTGCTGGGGCGCGCGGTAGCGGGCGAGGCGGGGCTCAACTTCCTGGCGGTCAAGGGCCCGGAGCTGTTCTCCAAGTTCGTGGGCGAGTCCGAGAAGGCCGTCGCCGCGCTGTTTGCCAGGTGGGATCACGACTGATGCCACATGGACGATTCCACCCCGACTTTTGGGTGCCAGCCTGCGCGAAGGCGCTGCTGTGCAGCTCAGCTGCACAACAGCATGCTCTCCTGTGACGTGAGACGTCTCTGCGCACTGGCATTGCAGCGGAATTCTCCAGGGCGGTGAACGAACAAATAAATTTTTCTCATAAGGCCTGACCGCGTGGATGGCGACAACCTACCCAATGCTGAGCCCTGGAGATTTCATTCTAGACATTTCCCTTCTGCAAGTTGGAAATTTATGCACCCAGCGTAGTTCAGTTACGACATCTATGCGGCTGCCTAGCATGTGCTGCCGTGTGGGCTGTGAGGATACCTATGAATCGACAGAGCTGGCTTGAAACACCGGCAACACCATGGTGATCGAATCTATACGATAGAGCAGAAACTGAGCCCCCCAGGCAGCACCCCGCCCGTGTCTCTTTTCACCTCGTGCGACTCTCTGCGCGGGTCTCCTGCAGGTGTTCTTCTAGGGTTTCATGCAGAGGCAGTTGTGTCGGCCGCCAGAATAATGATGGCAGAGAGACCAAGCAGATGCTGCTTACTGTGAATCATGAATGCTGCACTCCGAACTCAATCCTCATGTGCGCAGGGCGCGGCGGGCGGCGCCTGCAATCGTGTTCTTTGACGAGATTGACGGCCTGGCACCGCCGCGCGGCGATTCCAGCGCCGGCGTTGAAGCGCGTGTGATGGCGCAACTGCTGACGGAGATGGACGGCCTGACGGTAAGAAGGGTTGCCAGAAACACGTTTGCTCCGAAGGCGGCCATAGAACGGTCATCAGATTTGAAGTCCAAAGGCTGCTCGCAAGGCGATCCTGGCGCCGGTGTCGAGGCGCTGTTGATGGCGCAACTGCTGACTGAGACTGAGAACGATTCTGCAAAGCTGGCACAGTCCTTCACAGGTTTGACACACGGATTGGACACTGCAACAGGCCAGCCTGGCCCAAGGCGGATCTGCAGACTACAAAAGGGCTCCTCGAGGCTGCTGCAATGAAGGGCAAAGCCACGGACAAACCCACGAACACTTTCACAGCCGTATCATCACGAATTGCTGCTGTCTGCTGCATGACAGGCGCGCAGGGGCGTCACGGTGCTGGCGGCAACCCTGACCGCGTGGGCCTGGATGCTGCTCGCTTTGGTGCCGAGTCACATTACAGATTCTGTCGTCAAAGCAACTCCCGTGCATCTGCTGCTCAACAGCCTTGTTGTCATGCACACAGGCGCGCAAGACCGGCAGCGAGTCCACAATCACCTCTGATGTTTGCAGTATTTCATAATCTTGCTTTCAAGTGATGCACGTACGCAAGGGGTTCAAGGTGCTCGCAGCAACAAATTGCCCCGACCGCGTGGACCCGGCGCTGCTGCGCTGTCGAGGAGTCAAGGACTTCACAACAATTATTGACACTTCTTGAGCGAAGCCTGATCTGTGCAGACAGAATGCAGGCGCGCAAGGGTGTCGCGGTGGTTG